>MDTA01191235.1_pt1 | contig 17788 bp, 19 predicted proteins | sample 811151 | NCBI WGS metagenome assembly MDTA01 (sample SAMN05326648, study PRJNA326480) | marine metagenome | isolation source: seawater | place: Indian Ocean: South | collected 2010
TACTCATCTTCAAAAGCCGCTACAAACAACCTAGTAAAATGTTTTGCAAAAGAATTAGCAAACAAAAAAATTAGAATTAATTCTATTATTGTTGGACATACAACCGAGGGAATGGGTAAAAAAATAAATACAAAATTAAATAAAGATCAAATAGATGAGTTGATGAATAAACATGCTTTAGGTTTTGGAAGTCATCGAGATGTATTGAATGCAGTAAAATTTTTAGTTAGCAATGAAAGTAAATGGATAACCGGAACCGAGCTTGTAGTTGACGGGGGATATCTAATATAAAAATGGATAGTATATTAAAAGATATTTTAATCGAAGCGATATCAGTTTGTGTTCCAAAAAAAATATTTAAATTAAAACACCTTTCAAAAAAAGGAATTGAAAGAAAAATTTTAAATTCTTCTAATATGTTAGGTGTAAAACAGAATTATATATCAAATCCAAAAATTACAACTTTAGATCTTTGTCATGCGGCCACTCTTAATATTATTAAAGCTCTGAAATGGAAACCAAAAGATATTGACATAGTTGTATTTGTGACTCAAACACCTGATTATTTAATGCCATCCTGTAGCAACATCATTCATGAAAAACTTGAACTAAAAAAAGAGTGCATTTGTTACGATATAAACTTGGGATGTTCCGGCTATGTTTACGGACTTTGGAATATCTCATCAATAATGCAAGACAAAAAATTTAAAAAAGGCCTACTTTTAGTTGGAGACACAATTTCTAAAACAATTAAAAAAAATGATAAAATAAATAAAATTCTTTTTGGTGATAGTGGCTCAGCTACAGCATTAAGTCAAACTAGAGAAGAAAAAATGCATTTTATACTTGGCAGTCAAGGAAAAGGTTTTAATAATTTAATTCTAAAAAAAAGTGGTTTCAGGGATAAAGTAATGAAGCCAGAATTCTTTATGAATGGTAAAGAAGTTTTTTATTTTGCAATTAAGAATGTTCCAAATTTAATCAAAAATTTAATTGTATTATCAAAAACAAAAATTGAAAAAATTAATTATTTTATCTTTCATCAAGCAAATAAGTTTATGCTCGAAAAAATTGCAGAAAATATAGGTATAAAACCAAAAAAAGTGCTTTATTCGATAGAAAACTTTGGCAACACAAGCTCAAGCTCCATTCCTACTACTTTATGCTATGAGAGAAAAAAAATTTCTCTTTCGAAAAATAAGAATATAGTAATAGCGGGTTTTGGGGCGGGATTTTCCTTTGGAGCAGCAAAAATTAATTTATCGAAAACGAAAGTTTTAAAAATCAAAAAAATATAAATATGAAAAAAGAATTTGCAAAACTATGCAAAATAATAACTATTATTTTTAAAAAAGAAAAAAAAAAAAATTTGAAATTAAATAAAAAATTAAATTCATTAAAGGAATTCGACTCTCTTAATCACTTAAACTTAATTTTTCTGATCGAAAAAGAGTTTGCTGTTAAATTTTCTCTTAAAGATATAGAAAAAATAAAGACCATTGGAGATATTTTAAAGTTTTTAAAAAAATGAGACATAAAAATATTTCAATTATAGGCTTAGGACATGTCGGATTGCCAATGGCTACTATACTCTCTAATATAAAAAAGAATGGAAAAAAACTTTATAAAATTAATGTAATCGAAAAGAATGATAATAAAGGGAACTTAATAAAAAAAAAGATTAATAATAAAAATTTTGAAATAAATACTAATGATAACAGATTCAATCAATTAGTAGAGAAGGCGTTTAAAAAAAATATAGAAATAGAAACAGATTACAGAAATATAAATAAATCAGAAATAATAATAATTAGTGTTAATTTCAATATAAAGAAAAAAGAAAAAAACCCATTTAAACCTTTAAAAGAAATAATTATTAACATCGGCCGGAATATTTCTAAAAAAACATTAATTCTAGTAGAAACAACTCTTCCTCCTGGAACATGTTCTAAAGTTTTAATTCCAGAACTAATTAAAGTTTTAAAAAAAAGAAAAATGAGTATAAAAGACATACAATTTTGCTATTCATATGAAAGAGTAACCCCAGGCAAAAATTATGTAAATTCAATAGTAAATAGCAAAAGATGTCTTGCAGGGTACGATAAATTTTCTGAACAAAAATGCGAAAAATTTTTGAAAACCTTCATTAACACAAAAAAATATCCATTAAGAAAATTAAAATCCCTTATTGATTGTGAAGCTGCAAAAATTCTAGAAAATACATATAGAACAATTAATATAGCCTTTATAGATGAGTGGACTAAATATGCAGAGCTTATGAAAATTAATTTGATTGATATCATTTCTGCAATCAGAGAAAGACATACCCATTCAAATATTATGAATCCAGGACTTGGAGTAGGTGGTTATTGTTTAACAAAAGATCCGTTGTTTTCAGAACACTCAGCAAAATTATTTGCAAGCAAAACGTTATCCTTTCCAATTACAAAAAAATCAATTGAAATTAACAAAAGAATGCCTTTACATTCAATCGATTTTATAAATAAGTTTTGCAAAATTAAGTCAATTTCTAAAGTTTTGATTTATGGCTTAACTTATAAAGAGGATGTAAGTGATATAAGACACAGTCCAGCAATAAAACTTTTTAATATTTTAAAAAATAAAACAAAAAATATTTGTTGTATTGATCCGTTGATACAAAAAGAAAATTGGAAAAAATTTGGTGTAGTAAAAAAAGTTAACTTTAAAAAAATTGACATAATTATTATGTGTGTTAAGCACAATCAATTTAAAACAATACCTCTTAAAAAATTTAGAAAAAACTCAATAGTGTTCGATCTGAATAATGTTTTAAATCTAAATCAAATTAAAGTCCTTTCAAAAAATAAAATCAGAAACTATATTTTAGGATATAAATGACAAAGAATAAGATTTTAATAACAGGAGGATCTGGTTTTATAGGCTATCATCTCTGTAAAAGAATTTTGGATCTAAAAAAATATCAATTAACTTGTGTTGATGTAAAAAAAAAGAATAATTATTTCATTAAAGAATTATTAAAAAATAAAAACTTTAAGTATCTAAAATTAGATCTAAATCAATTAAGTGGAAAAAAGTTTTCTAACTTTAAATTTGTATTTCATTTAGCTGCAATAGTTGGAGTAAAACAGGTTAATAAGAAACCACTAGACTCATTTACGATGAATGCCTTTATTTTTTCAAAATTAGTAAATAATTTAAAAAAATACAGCCCGAAGACAAAAATTATTTTTTTCTCAACTAGTGAAGTGTATGGACCCCTTAGCGATCTAGGTAAATTAAAATATCCAACAAATGAAGATATTAACTTGATAATTCCTTCGATGACTAGAGCAAGAGACTCCTATTATTTATCTAAAATTTTTGGAGAAAAGATTTTAGAATTATCAAAATTGAACTATTGTATTTTAAGACCTCATAATATCTATGGCCCAAATATGGGATTTAAGCACGTGATCTCTGAGCTAATTAAAAAATTTAATATGAAAAAAAATACCTGTAAGATATATTCTCCTGATCACACAAGGTCTTTTTGTTACATTGATGACGCCGTAAACCAAATAATTGGGCTAAGCTTAAATGCTAAATCAAATAGAAAAACATTTAATATCGGAAATCCTAAAGAAGAAATTAAAATAAAAAAATTAGCGATATTGATAAAAAAATTACTAGGTTCTAAAAAAAGATTAATTTATGGTCCAAATACAAAAGGATCACCTAAAAGAAGGGTTCCGAATGTTAACAAAACTTTTAAATTGATTGACAAAAAAAATTTTACTCCGTTAAAACTAGGAATAAAAAAAACAATTATTTGGTATGAAAAACTCTAAACAAAAAGATAAAGATTTCGATTATTTTACTAATAAAATTTCTAAAGTTTTAGAGATTAATAAAAATAAAATAAAATTAGATTTAGAGCTTGGAAAGATAAAAAATTTTGACTCATTAAAAGTTCTTGAAATTTTAGCATTATTTGAGAATGATTTTAAAAAAAAAATTAAGCCTTCTACAATTAATGAAAAATGTAAAATAAAATATTTATTTAATATTTTTAAAAAATGAATAATTCGCTGATAATAAAAAGAATAAAAGAAGTATTAAAGAAAAAAGGAAGTAGTTTTGCTTTGCATGAGCCATATTTTGATAGAAATGAAATAAATGAATTAAAAAAATGTATCAAATCAGGCTATGTTTCTACTATTGGAAATTACGTAAAAAAATTTGAGAATAAAATTAAAAGTTTCACAAGATCAAAATATACTGTTTCAACTGTCAATGGAACCAGTGCTATACATTTAGCTCTAAAAGTTTTAAATATTAATTCGAGCCATGAAGTAATTTTACCAACACTTAGTTTTATAGCTGCTGGCAACGCAATAACTTATTGTGGAGCAACTCCTCATTTTGTCGATTGCGAAAAAGAAACACTAGGGATAGATGTTGACAAATTAGAGAAATATTTAAATTCAAGTGCAATAATTAAAAAAAAAGGCTTTTACTTCAATAAAAAAACTAAAAAAAAAATTAAAGCTATTATAGCTGTACATGTTTTTGGAAACCCAATGAAAATTGAAAGATTAGTTAGAGTTGCCAAAAAATTTAATTTAAGATTAATCGAAGATGCGGCTGAGGCTTTAGGCTCAAAAGTAAATGGAAGGCATGTTGGAACTTTCGGAGACATAGGAATTTTAAGTTTTAACGGAAACAAGATTATTACATCTGGTGGTGGAGGAATGATGATCACAAATAATAGAAAATTAGCCTATAAAGGCCTACACTTATCAACTACCGCAAAAAAACCACATAAATGGGAATACTTTCATAATGAAATAGGATTTAATTACAGACTTCCAAATATAAACGCAGCTTTAGGTTATTCTCAATTAAAAAAATTAAAAAAAAATATTTATTTAAAAAGAAAACTTTTTCAATTTTATAAAAAAAAATTATCAGGGTTAAATGATATTTTGCTATTAGAGGAAATGAAAAATAATAAAAGTAACTATTGGTTAAATACTATTATTTTAAAAAAACCTAACAAAAAAAAAAGAGATAAACTACTTAAAGACCTTTATACAAATAAAATTTACTCAAGGCCAATTTGGAATCTTTTACATACGTTGCCAATGTTTAGAAAATGCCCTAAATCTAATTTAAATAATTCTAAAGATATATTTAATTCAACAATTAATATTCCTAGTAGTGCTTTTTTAGCAGATTAAAATTTTTATAAAGTATGTATTATCCTTTAAAAAATATTAAAAAAATTCTCATTAATAAAAATGAAAGTATTAAAAGCGTCATTAAAAATATTAATAAATCTGGATTGAAAATAGCAATCGTTGTCAGTAGTAACAGAAAATTAGAAGGAACTGTTGTTGATGGAGATATTAGAAGAGGTTTAATTAAAGGATTGACTATACAAAATAAAGTAAAAGATATTATGTATAAAAATCCTCACATAATTAAAAATAATGTTTCTGAAATAGAAGCTCAAAAAATAATTAAATCAAATTTTTTAGAACATTTACCTGTAATAAGTAAAAATAAAAAAGTAATAGGAATGTTTACCAATGAGGAAATAGTGAATTTCCAAAAAAAAAGGGCTAATCAGTTTATAATTATGGCGGGTGGCAAAGGAAAGAGATTGTTGCCAATAACAAAAAATAAACCAAAAGCATTAATCGATGTGATGGGAAGACCTATGACAGAGAGATTAATACTGAATGCAAAAAAAAATGGATTTAATAATTTTGTAATTACAATAAATTATTTAGGCGAAATGATAAAAAAATATTTTCAAGATGGAAAAAAATTCAAAGTAAAAATAAATTATGTCAAAGAAACAAAATTTTTAGGTACAGCGGGATCTCTTTATAACCTTAAGACAAAAAAAAATCACACTGTTCTTGTTACTAATTGCGATATTTTAAGCGATGTAGATTACGGTAATATAATTGATTATCACCAAAAAAATAAAGCCTCAGCAACAATAGTTGTAAAAAAATTTGAAAATAAGAATCCGTATGGAGTCATAACCGCCTCTGGAAACCGATTTGTGTCTTTTCAAGAAAAACCGGTAAAAATAGAAAATATTAATGCTGGTATATATGTTTTTGAAAATAAACTTTTTAGATTAATAAGAAAAAATAAATTTTTAGAAATGACAGATTTTTTTAAAACAATTAATAAAAAAAATTATAAAATAATTGTTTACCCAATACTTGAGAATTGGTCTGATTTTGGTCAAAAAAAGGTACATTAAATAATAAATTTAATAATTTTTTAAATTTTTAATAAATATTGGACATTGTGAAAAAAAAATTGATTATAATTAACTCATTATTCTATGACAATCTTATTTTCGAAAAGTATAAATTTGATAAATATTTAAATAATGAACTTATAGAAGTAGAATTTTGGAGTTTATCGTTTATTGATCAAGAAGAATTAAAAAAAAATAATATAGAACTCTTCAATGCAAAAAATAAAGAAGAGAATGAATTAATTCAAAGTAAATTAAATATAAATTTTAAAAAGATCTATAAATTCAATGATTTTATTTTAAATTTAAAACAATTGAAAAAAAATACTTTCATTTTTGATCTAACATTAGCATCGACAAGAAACCCTATTTATTGTTTTTTGTATAAATTCTTTGGGGCAAAATTAGTTTATCATGGTTTAACAACAGACGTTTCTTTAGTTAATTTTAATTTCAAAGATTTGTTTTTCCTTTTAAAAAAAAATATTTACGAATGGCCCCTACTTATAAAAAAAGGTTTTATTTTTATGTTTAAAAATATTTATAAAAAACTTTTAAAGCCAAAAATAGATATTTTTTTTTATAATGGCACTAACGAAAAAGATTTCGCAAAAAAAATTTCAAAAAAAATAGTGAGTTTGCATGCTAGTGACTATGAAAAATATTATGAGGAAGAAAAAATTAAGGATAGGTTTATAAGTCAAAAATTCGTACTATTTTTAGATATGGGCTATCCAAAGCCAGAAGATATAAATTTTACTTCAGAGAGGCCTGCAACAAATGAATACGATTATAAGAAGGGCATGATAAATTTATTTAATAATATTGTAAAACTATTCCCCGATCAAAAAATAGTGGTCGCTTTACATCCTAAATCAAAAAAAGAAAACTTTTATGGCTATGAAAGTTATAAAAATTTGACTCCAAAATTAACCAAGGAGTGTAGTTTTGTTCTTTCACATAATTCAATTAGTTTACAATTTGCTGCTTTATGGAATAAACCTAGTTTTTTAATATATAATAATGACATGATTAAAAAATTTAATACATCAAAAGAAATAGAGTGGTTTATTAATGAATATAAATTACCAAAAATAAATATCGATAATTTTAATGCAGAAAATTTAAAAAATTTGATTTTAGATCAAAAAAAAAAATTTGATAACGGTAATAAATACTATAAAGATTTTATAAAAAGATTTATTAAAGATGAACCAGAAAATGAAAAGCGTATCCCGAAAACAATAATTGAAACAATTTCAAATTTTTAATCAAATCTTTCCATTAATATATTTATTAATTATATCTAACCCTTGCTCTCTACTTTTTTCTGGGTGAAATTGGCATCCAATTATATTTTCTTTTTTAACTATTGCAGGTACATTAATTTCTCCAAATTCATAATAAGCAATCAAATTCTCATTTTTTACCTTGTTAGCATAGAAAGAGTGAATAAAATAAAATTCATCAGATTTTTTTGACAGGACTTCATAATGTTCAAGATTATATTTAAGTTTATACCATCCAATATTAGGAATTTTTAAGTTCTTATTTTGGTTTACTTCTCGAAGTGACCTTACTTCTCCCTCAATTAAGTTAAGTCCTTCACATAAACCAAATTCATTACTATTTTTAAATAACAGTTGCATTCCTAAACATATTCCTAATATAGGTTTATCTTGCGAAATATCTTTTAGAAGTTTAAATATCTTATTCTTTTTAAGAAATTTTACACTATTTTGAAATGCACCAACTCCAGGTAAGATTATTTTTTTTGCTAATTTGACACTTCTCTCATCTTTACTTATTTCTACGTGCTTATTATATTTTTCAACAGCTCTTTTAACACTTAAAAAATTTCCATTTCCAGTATCAACAATAATTATTTCACTCATGGACTCCACATTATTTTATATCTTGTTTTATTTTGCCAATTTCAAGAATATCGTAATGTATTACTCTTGATAGAGCTATTGCATCTATTTTAAGTTCATCTAATAATTTAATATCTTTTAAACTTCCTACACCTCCACTATAAATTATTGGCAAAGTAGTCAAGTTCTGTAAGTTCTTAACTAAATCTAAATCTGCTCCTTTACCGGTTCCCTCCTTGTCAATGGATGTAATCATTATTTCACCTGCACCAAGATCTTCACACTTTTTTATCCAGTCACTTGCAATTAGTCCAGTTCTATCTCTTCCATTAGTTATAAATACTTCCCATTTATTCTTTTGAATTTTTTTTACCTCCATATTAACAACAATACTTTGATTTCCGAATCTTTTTGAAAGTTCATTAATAAAGTTTGGATTTTTAACAGCTTGAGAATTTATAAAAATTTTATCAGCCCCTGACGCAAATGATTTTTCCGCATCATCGATTGATCTTATTCCACCGCCAACTGTTAATGGTATAAAAATTTCTTTTGAAGTTTCAGCGACAATATCATGTAGTTGGTTCCTGCCATATAAAGTTGCTACAGTATCAATAAAAACTAATTCATCTGCTTTTTGATTGTAGTATTTTTTAGCATAAATTTCGGGAGATCCAACTTTTTTTAAGCCTTCTAAATTGATACTCTTAATTAAATGTGGGCCTTTTATATCAAGCCTTGCGATAATTCTTTTTTTTTTCATTTATACTATTTCCAAACAGCATATTTTAATTTCCATTCTTTACCTTCTTTTTCCCAAAGGTGGTTGGGTCTAAATTTATCAATAGTATCAAAGAATTCGTTTTCACTCATATTAAGGTATTCTAAGATTTCCTTAAAATATAATTTTGGGAACTCTCCATCATATTTCTTTACTAAAGCAACACCTTCTTCTCGAGTAATTATATTATTTCTTATTTCAATTCCAGCGTCATCAGTAGCTCTTCCTCTTCCAGTCTTTATAAACCATGTATAAAAATGCAAACCATCAATTTTATCATCAAGGCTTGCATACTTAGTGTAAGTACCCTCACTTCTTCCATGAGGATTAACCTCAAAGTTTGATTTTTCTTTGGCATAATAAAAATTAGATTGTGGATTATAATTAATGAAGTAAGGCAATTGTAATACTTTTATTCCTGAATTTAAAAACTCATCTTCATGCAATGGATAATATGGATTTAAATTTTCTTTATCTACACCATATTTTTCCAATTCTTCAATATTACATCCACCATAGTATAAATCATTTTTATTTTTATAAGTTAGAAGAGAATGATGAATATATTTATTATTGAAGGAATGAAGATTTCCACCAACACCACGTTCGGCATAACTATCACCATAAATAACTAATTTAATATTTTTTTCTAATGCTACTTTTGCAGGCAAACTTGCTTGACCTTGAGCAAACGGTTGAAAAGGATGTAATAAGTTTTTAAAACTTAATCTCGTTAAAATTCTATGAATTTTTCCGTCTGGTTTAAAAAAATAATTATCATACCCGCTATCAATCCAATTTATATAATTTCTCCAACCAATTTCTGTATACATATGAGGAGCCCAAGTACAAGTTAAAGGGTTCATCCCATATTTTTCTTTAAGAATGCTCGCAACAAAAATACTATCTTTACCACCACTACCTGGTATTAAAACATCATAAGACCCATCTTTTTTTTTGTATCTACTTAGTAAATCAATAAGTTCTTTTTCTCTTTCATTCCAATCAATAGTTTTTTTATAATCATAATAAAGACACGCAGAACAAACTTGATTTTCATCAAACATTGTCCGTTGTTTAGCTTGATCTTTTTTATCTTCGTGGGTTACAGAGCCTACAAATCTTTCAGTTGACTCAACACATCTTATGCAAAATTTAACTTTTAGTTTATTCAATATACTGATCCAAAGTTGCGAGTTGGCAAAATTTGACTTTATAAAACGATCTATTTTACAACAAAAAATTTACTTTTTGTACCTAAATTCTAAAAAAATATTGAAAAAGACTAAATTAAGTGTTTAATGTTCATTTTTTGAACATAAGTTGTTGTTTTTATTAAATTGACATTTAAAATTTATCAATGATTGATGGAAAAAAATTAATAGCAATAATTCCTGCAAGAATGGGAAGCAAAAGATTGAGATCTAAAAATATTAAAAATTTTAGGGGCAGACCATTATTTGTTTGGACAATAAAAAGTGCTCAAGCATCTAAGTATATAGATGAAATTATTTTATCTACTGAAAGTGATAAAATAAAAAAAATTGCAAAAAAATTTGGATATTGCACTAATTATCTGAGAAAACCTTATTTAGCAAAAGATAGCACCTCTGCAAATGACGTTATATTAGATGTCTTAAAAAACCTAAAAAAAAAATATGATTATTTTATTTATCTTCAAGCAACATCACCTTTGAGAAAAACTTATGATATTGATTTTTGCATAAAAAAAATAGTAAGTGGAAACTACGATACACTTATATCAGTAGACGAATTTGAAAATAAAAAAAAACCAAATGGAGCAATCTATATCAATAGGATAAAAGAGTTTTTAAAATATAAGACGTTGTTTAGAAATAAAAAAATAATTTTTTACAGAATGCCAAAAGCAAGATCAATTGATATAGATAGATTAAAGGATTTTGAAAAAGCACTTAAATTCTCTCAATGAGTAAAAAAAAACTTTATAAATATTTCAATAAAAAAAAAATAATCATCACAGGTCACACTGGATTCAAGGGATCATGGCTTACTCTTTGGTTAAGCAAACTTGGTGCTAATATACTTGGATTGTCAGATAGAGAGCCAACCAAACCATGTCATTTTAAGCAATTAAATTTAAAAAATGTAAAATCAAAAAAATTAGATATAAATAATTTTAAGTCTTTAAATAGAGAGGTAAAAAATTTTAAACCTGATTTTATTTTTCATCTTGCAGCACAAGCAATAGTCAAAGAATCCTATAAAAATCCAATGAAGACTTTTAAAACAAATACTCTTGGTACCATTAATCTCTTAGAGTCTTTAAGAGGTGTTAAAAAGGAAACAATCTCAATTATAATTACCAGCGATAAATCGTATAAAAATATTGAAACCAAAAAGGGATATACAGAAAAAGACATTCTTGCCGGGGAAGACCCTTATGGCGCCTCAAAGTCATCTGCAGATATAGCTATAAACTCTTATGTAAAATCTTTCTTTAACAACAATGAAAATAAAAATTTTATAGCTGTTGCAAGAGCAGGAAATGTTATCGGAGGAGGCGACTGGTCTGAAGATAGATTAATTCCAGATTGTATTAGAGCTTGTTTAAAAAAAAAGACAGTTAAAATACGAAATCCTAATTCTACAAGGCCTTGGCAACATGTGCTTGATGTAATTTATGGATATTTAATCCTTGCAATAAATTTAAAAAAAAACAAAAAAATTCATGGAGAAGCTTTTAATTTTGGACCAAATAAAAGGAATAATTATAAGGTAATCGATATCTTGAAGATGTCAAAAAAAGTATGGCCGACAATTAAATGGTCATTTCAAAATAAAAAAACATATAAAGAAAATTTCCTGTTGAATCTTAATAATGATAAAGCTAAAAAAATTATTAATTGGAAGCCTAATTTAGATATAAAAAAATCGATTAATCTTACAATAGGATGGTATAAATATTATCTTTTAAATAAAGGTAGATTAATAAAATATAAATCATCAAAACAAATTCAAGAATTTGAAAAGTTAATATAAAGATTATGAAAGTAGTTATTTTAGCCGGAGGTTTAGGATCAAGACTTTCTGAATACACAAAGAGTATACCTAAACCAATGGTAAAAGTATTAAAAGTACCAATTATTGTAAGAATAATTAACTTTTATAAAAAATTTGGTTATGAGGACTTTGTTATTGCAGGAGGATATAAAGGTAGGATTATTAAAGATTATTTTAGAAAAAATTTAAAAACACTTAAAATTCAAGTTATTAACACTGGTCAAAAAACTATGACTGGTGGTCGTATTAAAAGATTAAAAAAGATTCTTAATGGTAAAAGATTTTTGTTAACTTATGGAGATGGTTTAAGCGACGTGAACATAAATTCTTTACTTAAATTTCACATAAAAAATAAAAATTATGTAACTCTTACAGCTGTCAGACCGCAAGCTAGATTTGGAGGAATCAAAATCTCAAATAAAAAAGTTAAATATTTTAAAGAAAAGTCTAACTTGGATGAGGGCTGGATCAACGGAGGATTTTTTGTCATGGAACCTGAAATATTTAATTATCTTAAAAATGATGATACTGTGCTAGAAAGATCACCACTGGAAAAAATATGTAAATTGCGAAAACTCGGCGCTTATAAACATAATGGTTTCTGGCAATGCATGGATACAGTTAGAGATAAAAAAATCTTAGAAAATTTAATAAAAAAAAGAATCTTTAAGTGACGATTAAAACTAATATTTTGATAGTTGGAGGAGCAGGGTTTTTAGGAACAAACTTAGCTTTAAAATTAGTAAAAAATAAAAAATATAAAGTTGATCTTTTAGTAAAAGATAAAAAAAAAATTAATAAAACTTTGACATCAACTCATTGTTTTGACTGCGATATAAGTAAATTAAAAGACTTAAAAAAAAAGATTAAAAGGAGTTATCATTTCGTAATAAATTTTTCAGGAAATATTAATCATGGAAAAAACACAGAAACTGAGCGAGTTCATTTTAGTGGTCTAAAAAATTTAATCAGTATTATTGATAAAAAAAATTTAAAATTATTTATTCAAACTGGAAGCAGTTTAGAATATGGAAAAATGATTTCCCCTCAAAAAGAAAAAATTTTATGTAAACCAATTTCATTTTATGGCACCGCTAAATATCGAGCTTCTCAGTATATTAAAAAAAATTTAAAGAATTATTTGATATTACGCCCTTACCAGATTTATGGACCTTACCAAAAAATAAATCGATTAATTCCAATGGTTATAAATTCCTGTTTGAAAAATAAAAAATTTAATTGTACAGATGGTTCTCAACTTCGGGATTTTTTGTATGTAGATGATTTTTCAAATCTTCTAATTAAAATTATAAAAAAGAGAAAATTTAAGCGTAAAATTTACAATGTTGGATATGGTAAACCATTTAAAGTAAAATATGTAATTAATACTATTCTAAAAATTATTAAAAGAGGTGAGCCATTATTTGGTAGGGTTAAAATGCGAGACGACGAAATAAGAAAATTATATCCAAATATATCAAGAATTAAGAAAGATTTTAAATGGAGTCCAACAATTAATCTAATTAAAGGTTTAAAAAAAACAATTTTGTTTTATAAGAAATTAGAAAAAATAGGTAAATAATTTTGTACTTTAACAAATTAAACAGCTTTTATCATGGTATTATGTTTCATCATTTTCATGATGAGGTCACACATCCTAAAAGCCAGGGATCTATCTCAAAAGATGATTTTTATAAGATTATTAATTATATAGGTAAGGAAAATATTTTAGATGCTGATATTTTTTTTGAAAGATTTAAAAATAAAAAATTAAAAAAAAATGAAGTTTGCTTAACTTTTGACGATGGCATTAAATGCCAAATTGACGTGGCTTTACCAGTTCTTGAAGATTTAAAAATCAAAAGTTTCTTTTTTACTTACACGTCTCTTTTTGACGGTGAGCCAGATAATCTTGAAGTATTTAGATACTTTAGAACAAATAATTTTAGTAGTATTGATAAATTTTATAAGAGTTTTTTTGATCTTCTTGAAATGGATTTAGGTTACTTTTTTGAAAAAAACAAAAATAATATTAAACAAGTTAAGAGAAATTTTCCGTTCTATTCCATTGAGGATATAAGATTTAGATTAGTTAGAGATACATTGATCACCAAGCAGAAGTACGAAAATACGATAAAGAAATTGATGGATGAAAAAAAATTTAAACCAGAAAAATTTTACTCAAAATTATTTTTTAATACAAAAGATATTATAAATTTGGATAAACTAGGACATCTTGTGGGCTTACATTCACATAGTCATCCAACTTTAATTGAAAGATTAAGTTATGAGGAACAAAAGATAGAGTATGAAAAATCTTTATCTATAATCTCAAGAGTTTTAGGCAAACCAAAAAACTGCATAAAATATATGTCCCATCCTTGTGGAAGTTATAATGGCGATACTTTAAAAGTTTTAAAAGAGCTTGGAATTGAGCTGGGGTTTAAACAAATAATGACAGTTGAACCTGAAAAAAAAATGGAAACAATAAACAATTCTTTTCTAGAGGTAGCCAGGCAAGATCATATTGAGATTCTAAAAGAGATTAAAAGATGAAGGTAACACTTTTTACCTATGATAAAATAAGACATAATTACTTAATTTATTTGCTCTCACAAATATGTGAAAAGTTGTTTGTTGTACAGGAAATTTCTGATAAAAATTGTGTTCCTGATAATTACATTAACTCGGAAGGCCTCAAAAAATATTTTCGAAGTGTTGAAGATGCTCAAAATAAGTTTTTCCAAAAACAAAACTTAGAAAATTTAAAAAATACTAGTATTATTCAAGTTCCCTCTGGAAGTATAAACAAATTATCAATGATAAGTTTGAAGAAATATTTAAAAAGCGATATTTATTTAGTATTTGGAAGTAGTTATATCAAGGGAGATTTGATAAATTTTTTAGTAAAAAATAAAACTATAAACATCCATATGGGCGTTTCACCATATTACCGAGGTACAGACTGTAACTTTTGGGCATTGTATGATGGTAACCCACATCTAGTGGGCTCTACAATTCACTATTTATCTAAAGGATTAGATAATGGACCAATGTTATACCATGCCTTATCTAAAATAAAGGACAATCCTTTTGAATATACTATGTCTACTGTAAAAGCAGCTTTTGTCTCTGTTGTAACAAGAATTAAAGACGGATCTATCTTAAAGATTAAACCTCTTCTACAAAAAAAAAATAGCGAGATAAGATACTCAAAAAAAAAACAATTTAACGAAAAAATCGTTATGGAGTTTTTTAATATGAAAATAGATTTAAATTCTAAGAAATTTGATAATTCATTGCTGAAAGATCCCTATTTTCTTGAAAAATAAAGCATTTATGTTCAACTTTTGAACATAAGGCAGTTGACTTTCTTTAACTTAATTTATATTCCTGTTGTAATGAAAAGCCCTTTTAAAGTAAAATATGAATGTATTGAAAGTTTAAAGAAAGAAGGTCACCCTGTAATAATTGTTGCAGCAGTACACGAAGCCGAGGCCATAGCTTACGCTTGCAAAGAGCACGGCATCACAATCTCAGCAATTTGTGATAGTGAATTAAGAAAATCACAAAAAATTTTTTTCGGAATTAAAGTAATACACACTCCTGTTCTACCAAATTTTTTTCCAAAAGCTAGATTCATTATAGCCTCGCAACACATTCAAGAATGTGCCGATCAACTATACGATTTAGGATATGAAGATTTTTATTCTCCTTTAGAATTATTGAAAAACTTCGATATAAACAAGTATAAATATAAAATTTCTCAATCTTTTATGCATTCTAGATTATCTGTATGTAAAAAAAGTCACGAATTTTATTTTGATGAGAGTAAAACGTATTTACGAAGCCTAGATGTAATGATTACTACAAAATGTTCTTTGAAGTGTAGAAATTGCTCTAACTTAATGCAGTATTATGTTGATCCCAAACATACTTTTTTAGATCAAATTTCCAAAGCTCTCAATATATTAAAAAAGAATGTAGATTATATATCTGAGTTTAGAGTTATTGGAGGTGAGCCATTAATGAATAAGGATTGGGCCAATGTAGTTAACGGTATTAGTAAAGATAACCCTGAGGCTAAAATATTTGTTTATACTAATGGAACTATTCCACCAAAGGACGAACAACTAGAAAGTTTTCAAGGTAAAAATGTAAACTTCACAATTACTGATTATGGAAAATTATCTAAAAATATTGATAAAATGGTAGAAAAATTATCTAGATATAAAGTTAGTTTTGACCGTCAGCCTGCAGATGACTGGATTGATTGTAGTAGCATAAAACATCATAAAAGGAGCGTAAAAGAAAATATCGAAGTTTTTAAGCAGTGCTGTGTAAAATATATTTATACATTACTGCATGGAAAATTGTACAGATGCCCATTTATAGCTAACGCAGCTAATTTAAACGCTATTCCTGATAATCCAGCAAACTATGTAAACTTACTATTGAATAAAGAAGATATCAAACAACAAATAAGAAGATTAGTAAAAACTGCCAAATTTTTTCCTGGATGTGATTTTTGCGATGGGAGACCTTATGACCCCTCTAGTAAAATTGGTTATGACGGAAGAGGGATGATTGCTGCTGGCGAGCAAGTAGGCAGTCCTATACCCTATAAAGAATATAAATAAATTGTTTTAAAAAAAGATCTAATATGTCAGAGCATATAAGCTTAAGCGTGATAGTTCCCGTTTATAACGCGGAAAATTATCTCCCCTCATGTGTGGATATTTTACTAAATCAAGATTTCAAAGAAAAATATGAAATAATTATGGTTGATGATTGTTCCACAGACAATAGTAATAAAATAATTGTAGAAAAAAAAACTAATCTGATAAAATTAATTACACTTTCAAATAATGTAGGTCCAGCATCTGCCAGAAATGAAGGAATTAAAACAGCAAAGGGAAAATATATTTTTTTTTTAGACGCTGACGATAAAATTTCTAAAGATACTTTTAAAGTAATGTTTGAGAAGTCTAAAAATCAAGATTTCGATATAGTTTTGAGTGATAAAAAAGTAATTGAAAATTCTAAAAACCAAAGAGAAAATAATTTTTATTATAATAAAGATATGATTTTTTAAAATAACAATATTAATTTAGAAATAAAAAAGCGTTTGTACGATCCATCATATTATGGAGGATTGATAGGTATTACAGGAAGATTAATTAAACGCTCAATGTTAATTAAGAATAATCTATTCTTTCAAAACGGTCTGAGATACTTGGAAGATGAAATTTTCTCGTGGGATATTCTATCTTATTGTAAAAAAATTAAATATATTAAGCGACAGCTTTATTCTTACTATACACACCCAAATAAAAAAACTGCAATTTCTGAAGCTTTCATAAACGGATACCCAATTCAAAATTTTAAAATTGCAAAAAAACATGTATTAAAATGTTTTAAATTACGAGGTGAGTCATCAGAAACAAGTGAGGCTTTAGCAAATCAAGCTTTTATTTATTTTATAATTGGTTCCTTAATTTCATTCAGCAGATCTATTATTTTAAAGAAAGTAGATACAGATACGGCAAAATTAATAAAGAAAAAAATGATATCTAACATTCTTAAAGATAAAGAGGTTAAGCTTGCAATAAAAGATTATAGATGTCAAAAAGACGAAAATAAGTGGATACCATTTGCAATTAAATGGAGACTAAAAGTATTGCTAAACTTTATGTGCTCAAGTAGAGCCAAACAGATTATAAAAATGAGAAAAAATAAATTTTAAGGGTGTGTAGTTCAGTGGTAGAACGCTACGTTGACATCGTAGAGGTCATAAGTTCAATTCTTATCACACCCACCATTAAA
>MDTA01194433.1_pt1 | contig 17788 bp, 17 predicted proteins | sample 811151 | NCBI WGS metagenome assembly MDTA01 (sample SAMN05326648, study PRJNA326480) | marine metagenome | isolation source: seawater | place: Indian Ocean: South | collected 2010
GACGTTGCCGGTGTTGAAGAAGCAAAAGAAGAAGTAGAGGAAATTGTAGAATTTTTAAAAGATCCAAAAAAATTTAGCAGACTTGGTGGCAAAATACCTAAAGGAGCTTTGCTAATTGGCCCGCCAGGAACTGGAAAAACCTTATTAGCAAAGGCTATAGCTGGGGAAGCTAACGTTCCATTTTTTTCAATTTCAGGTTCTGATTTTGTTGAGATGTTTGTAGGTGTTGGGGCATCAAGAGTAAGGGATATGTTTGAGCAAGGTAAAAAACACTCACCTTGTATTATATTTATAGATGAGATTGACGCTGTAGGTAGAAGCAGGGGAGCGGGTTTAGGTGGTGGAAATGATGAAAGAGAGCAGACACTTAATCAGTTATTAGTTGAGATGGATGGATTTGATACTAACGAAGGTATAATTTTAATTGCAGCCACAAACAGACCAGATGTTTTAGACCCGGCATTGTTAAGACCAGGAAGGTTTGATAGACAAGTAGTGGTAGGAAATCCAGATATAATTGGAAGGGAAGCAATTTTAAAAGTGCATGTCAAAAAAATTAATATTGGTCCGGATGTTAAGTTAAGGACGATAGCCAGAGGGACACCTGGTTTTTCAGGAGCAGATTTAGCAAATTTGATAAATGAGTCAGCTCTTCTTGCAGCAAGAAAAAATAAAAGAGTAGTTACTATGTCGGACGTAGAGGAAGCTAAGGATAAAGTAATGATGGGAGCTGAAAGAAGATCAATGGTCATGTCCGAAGATGAGAAGAAACTTACTGCTTACCATGAGGGCGGACATGCTATAGTTGCGCTGAATGAAAAAGCATCAGATCCAATTCACAAAGCAACTATTATTCCTAGGGGAAGAGCCTTAGGTATGGTAATGAGACTGCCTGAGAGAGATCAATTGTCTGTAACAAGAGAAAAAATGCACGCTGATATTTCGGTTGCAATGGGTGGAAGGATAGCTGAGGAGATCATATTTGGTCATGACAAAGTTACCTCTGGAGCTTCTTCAGATATTGATATGGTCACTAAAATGGCAAAAAATATGGTCACCAAATATGGTATGAGCATTGAACTTGGTACTATAGCATATGGTGAAAACGAGGAAGAAGTTTTTTTAGGAAGGTCAGTTACTAGACAGCAAAACATGTCTGAGGAAACAGCAAAAAAGATTGATGCCGAGGTTAAAAAAATTGTAGATAAAGGATATGAGAGAGCTAAAAAAATTCTTACTGAAAAAATTGACGACCTACATAAGATTGCCAAAGCATTACTTATATATGAAACTTTATCCGGGGATGAGATAAGAGACTTAATATTAAGGGACATCAAACCTACAAGATCATTTAAAGAGGATGAAAATGATGATGGCAAAACTTCATCAGCCCTTGGTTCAATAGGATTAAAGCCAAAACCAGCGATTTAATTACATGATTAAATATTACACTAGGGCGTGTAATTTTTATTATGGAAGACAAGCTAAGAATTTAATAGCAAAAAAGAGAGCGCTTCCTTTATGTGGAAATAAATATATCGCTTTTAAGGATATAGAAATAATTGAAAGAAACAAAAAATCAATTACAAAAAAATTATTTAATATTAATAACATTAAAAGATTAGATAAAACTTGGAAAAAGAAGGTAAAGGAAGACCTCAAAAAGATTTCCTCTAAAAGAAAAAATTTTCTCAAAAATATCAATTTTAATACTCCAACTATTATGGGTATACTAAATTTAACACCAGACAGCTTTTCTGATGGAGGAAAATTTAATAAAAAAAATAAACCATTTAATCATATACAAAAAATGATAAGGTCCGGTGCAAATATTATAGATGTAGGCGGAGAGTCAACTAGACCAGGTTCAAAGACTATAGATCCAATAACAGAATGGAAGCGGATAGATAGAGTTTTAAAAACCTTCAAAAAAAAATATAAAAATATTTGTCTTTCTTTGGATACAAGAAAATTTAACGTTATGCGTCAAGGCATAAAACATGGTGTAGATTTGATAAATGATGTTTCTGGCTTTAATTATGATCAAAGGTCATTGTCGATTTTAAAAAAAGAGAAAATTTCAAAAGTTTTTCATCATATGCAAGGAACACCTAACACAATGCAAATAAATCCTACATATCAAAATGTTTTATTGGATATTTACGATTATTTTGAAAAGGGCATAAATAATAAATTTAACGATAAAAAGATTATTTTAGATCCAGGCATAGGATTTGGTAAAACTTTGAAACATAATTTGACTTTAATTTCCAACATATCTTTGTTTCATAGCCTAGGTCTGCCCGTAATGATTGGAACCTCCAGGAAAAAATTTATTAGTCAATTATCGGGCAAAAATGATAGTGAAGAAAGAATTGGTGGAACACTTGCTTCAGTATTATATTTATTATCGCAAGGAATTCAGATTTTTAGAGTTCACAACGTTAATGAAGTTAAACAAGGAATATTGGTTTTTGAAAAAATATTATTTAATAAATGAAAAATAAATATTTTGGTACTGACGGTATTAGAGGTACCGTAAACAAAGGAAATATCACTGGAGAAAAATTTTTTAAATTTGGTCTAGCATCAGGAACATATTTTAAAAATCAAAAAAAAAATAAGCAAATAGCAGTTATCGCTAAAGATACAAGACTTTCTGGTTATACTTTAGAACCTGCACTTGTTTCTGGTTTAGTTTCAGGAGGTATGCATGTTTATACTCTAGGCCCTTTACCTACAAATGGGCTTGCTATGTTAACAAAGTTAATGAAAGCGAATATGGGAATTATGATTACTGCCTCTCATAATCCATATTATGATAATGGTTTGAAACTCTTTGGACCAGATGGGATGAAATTATCTGATAAAATCGAAAAAAAAATTGAGAAACTTATTGATGCCAAAAACACCAATCAACTCACTAATCCAAAACTATTAGGAAGAGTTAAAAGACTTGAAGATGGTAATGATAAGTACATAAATATATTAAAAAATAACTTTCCAAAAAATTTTAATTTAAAGGGAACAAGAATTGTTTTAGATTGTGCAAATGGAGCTAGTTATAAAGCTGCACCCAAATTACTGAATGAACTGGGTGCTAAAGTTTTTTCTTTAGGCACGAAACCTAATGGCTTGAATATTAATGATAAATGTGGCTCAACCTATCCATCTAAGATAAAATTAGCAGTAAGGAAATTTAGAGCACATATAGGAATTTCATTTGATGGAGATGCAGACAGGATCATCATGTGTGATGAAAAGGGAAAAATCATAGATGGAGATCAAATAATCGCAATGCTAGCTCGAAGATGGAAGTACAAAAAAATTTTAAAAGGCGGAGTGATTGGAACCTTAATGTCAAATTTTGGATTAGAGGAATTCTTAAAAAGTGAGAGAATTAAGTTTTCGAGAGCGAAAGTTGGCGATAGATATGTAAAAGAAAAAATGAAAAAATTTAATTACAATTTAGGTGGAGAGCAGTCTGGCCATATTATACTAGGGAAATTTGCCACCACTGGAGATGGTTTGTTAGTTGCTTTAGAAGTATTATTCTCTTTACGAAAAGGAAAAAAAGCTAGTAAATTATTGAATGTGTTTAAACCCTTACCTCAAATTTTGGAAAATGTTATTGTCAAGGATAAAGAAATAATCAATAATCCAAAATGCAAAAATGCAATTAAAAAGGCAAACAAGTTTATGAAAAATAAAGGCAGAATTTTAGTAAGAAAGTCTGGAACTGAACCAAAGATCAGAATAATGGCAGAGTCACATGATAAAAAATTAATTTTTAAATGTATAAAATTAATTAAAAGATCAATAAAATAATTTGAAACCCAAATCTAAAATATTGATTATCTCAGGTTCCGATTCCTCTGGGGGAGCGGGCATTCAAGCAGATATTAAAACAGTTACTTCTTTAGGTAGTTATGCCATGACTGCAGTAACCGCGGTAACTTCTCAAAATACCTTGGGTGTTAGTTCAGTGGTTCCTATAGCTCCTAAGGAAATTCAAAAACAAATCGAGTTTACATGCAATGATATAAAACCTGATGCAATAAAAATAGGTATGCTACATTCTTCTAAAGTAATTTTATCAATTCTTAGGCCATTGAAAAGAATAAATTCTAAGAAAGTTATCTTAGACCCAGTTATGATAGCTAAAGGAGGAGCAAAATTAATTAATCCCTCAGCAATAAATACTTTAAAAAATAAATTAATAAATAAAGTTTTCTTAATTACTCCAAATATACCTGAGGCAGAAGTTTTGAGCAGTATTAAAATTAGGAGTTTAGAAGAAATGAAAAAAGCTGCTGAAATATTATTAAATTTCGGGGCTAAAAACGTTTTAATTAAAGGAGGGCATCGATCATCGAAATACGTAAATGATGTCCTATTAAATAATCATGAAACTGTTGTTTTTAAGAATAGAAAAATAAATACAAAAAATACTCATGGGACAGGCTGTACATTATCTAGCGCAATAGCCACATTTTTATCATGTGGAAAACCGATAAAGAAATCTTGTGAGTTAGGAATAAAATATGTTAACCAAGCAATTAGATCCAATCTGAAGTATGGTAAAGGTCATGGTCCGATTAATCATTTAAACTCGATAAAAATCAAAAGCAAATTCAAATAATGAGAAATGTTGTAGTTGTAGGGTCACAGTGGGGAGATGAGGGAAAAGGAAAAATTGTTGATTGGCTCTCAAGTGAAGCGGATATTGTTGTTCGTTTTCAGGGGGGTCATAACGCTGGACATACTCTAGTAATTGATAAAAAAGTTTTCAAATTAAGATTGCTTCCCTCGGGAATTGTTAGAAAAGGTAAGATTTCTATTCTAGGCAATGGTGTAGTAATTGACCCTTGGGCTCTTCTAGATGAAATCAAAGATATTAAAAAACAAGGTATTAGTGTAACCCCTGAAAATTTTATGATTTCTGAGTCAGCATCTCTAATTTTGCCTTTCCATAAAGAAATGGATGAAATAAGAGAAGATACTGCAGGTAAAGGCAAAATTGGAACAACAAGAAGAGGTATAGGACCTTGTTATGAAGATAAAGTGGGCAGAAGATCAATAAGGGTTATGGATTTAAGATCAGAGAGTAACCTGGAAAGTAGATTGGAAAATGTTTTATTACATCATAATGCGATAATAAAAGGTTTAAAGAAAAAAATTTTTAAAAAAGAGGAATTAAAAAAAAGATTATTAAAAATTGCTCCAGAAATACTAAAATATGCTAAACCTGTTTGGCTTAAATTAAGCGAGTTTAAAAAGGATAGAAAAAAGATATTATTTGAAGGAGCTCAAGGAATACTCTTAGATGTTGACCATGGCACCTATCCTTATGTCACATCTTCCAATACAGTGCCCGCAATGGCAGCTACGGGAGCCGGTTTAGGACCTGATAATATTGGGTATGTTTTAGGCATAACAAAAGCTTACACAACTAGAGTTGGGAGCGGACCTTTTCCAACAGAGCTTAAAAATAAGATTGGGGAGAGTCTTGGAAAAAGAGGAAAAGAATTTGGTACAGTTACAGCGCGAAAAAGAAGATGTGGTTGGTTTGATGGCGTTCTAGTAAGACAAACTATTAAAATTTCGGGAATAAACGGAATAGCTCTCACAAAATTAGATGTTTTAGACGAGTTAGATGAAATAAAAATCTGTATCCAATATGATTTAAACGGAAAAAAATTAGATTATTTACCGGCAGCTTCAGAGGATCAGTTTAACATAAAACCTATATATAGATCTTTTCAAGGTTGGAAAACAAATACTCAAGGCATAAGAAATATAAAAGATTTACCGGAAAACGCAAAAAAATATATTTATGGTTTAGAGGATTTTATTGGAGCAAAAGTATCAAGTATTTCCACTAGCCCTGAGAGAGATGACACGATCCTGATTGAGGATCCTTTTAAAAATTAATTTGCAGGTAGGAGATTTTTTGATTTACTAGCATTAATCATAGATTTTTGTAATTTTTCAAAAGCTTTTGTTTCTATTTGTCTAATCCTTTCTCTGCTAATTTTATATTTTTTACTCAAGTCCTCTAAAGTAAGAGGATTTTCACTTAATCTCCTTGCAACAATTATCTCTTTTTCTCTCTCATTTAAAATATTCATTGCGCTTTGAAGCAATTCTTTTTTATCATCATATTCCTGCTTTTGAGAAACAATTAACTCTTGATCAAGACTATCGTCAACTAACCAATCTTGCCATTCATCTGACTCACCACTTTTTATAGGATCATTAAGAGATTTTTCTTGTCCCATCATTCTTCTGTTCATATTAACAACTTCTTCAGTGTCAACGTCTAATCTTTTTGATATTTCTTTTACTTGTTCGTCTCTTAAGTCACCTTCTTGACCTGGCGCAATTTGATTTTTGAGCTTTTTTAAATTAAAAAAAAGTTTCTTTTGTGCTGTAGTTGTCCCCATTTTTACTAAACTCCAAGATCTAAGAACGTATTCTTGAATAGCAGCTTTTATCCACCACATTGCATAAGTTGCTAATCTAAAACCTTTATCTGGATCAAATTTTTTTACCGCTTGCATCAATCCCAGATTTCCCTCTGAAATCAATTCGTTAACAGGCAATCCGTAACCTCTATATCCCATTGCAATTTTTGCAACTAATCTTAAATGGCTAGTAACTAGTTTGTGCGCTGACTGTAAATTTCCGTTTTCTCTCCAATTTTTAGCTAGCATATATTCTTCTTCCGCATCCAACATTGGAAATTTTTTTATTTGAGCGAGATAAATTGATAGGCCTCCCACTGACGGTGTTGGTAGATTTGTAATTGAATTTTTGCTGGTCATAATTAAGATTTATATATTATTTTAACTTTTTCAACTATGAAGTTTATCAAGCAAATTTAACATTTTTTTGAAGTCTTCAGATATTTTTGATTTAAAACTGACCCACTTTTTTTTTGTAGGATGATTAAATTCAAGTGTTTGAGCATGTAGCGCCTGACCCTTAAGATTATTCAATTTTTCTAAAAAAAATTTATTGATCTTTTTAAATTTGATATTTTTTTTGCCATATTGATTATCACCAAGAAGCGAGGTTCCTTTATATTTCAAATGAACTCTTATTTGATGAGTTCGACCCGTTTCTAATTCACATTCAATTAGACTTACTTTTGGTATATCTTTTATATTATACACTTTAACTGTTTTATAATTTGTAATTGCTTTTTTGCCTTTAATCTCACTTGCCATCATTAATTGCCGATTTTTTTTATTTCGAGTTATAAAAGTTTCTATACGTCCATTTAATGGTCTAAGAATACCCCAAGCAAGACATTTATATTTTCTTTTAATACTATGATTGTTGAATTGTTTTCCTAACTCTGAATGAGAGAGATTATTTTTTGCAATAACTAATAAACCGCTAGTATCCTTATCAATTCTATGAACAATGCCAGGTCTAAGGTCGCCATTTATATTGGATAAATCTTTATATTTATAAATTAAAGCATTAACTAAAGTATTTTCAAAATTTCCTGCTCCGGGATGAACGACCATACCCTTTGGTTTATTAATTACCAGAATATCTCTATCTTCGAAAATTATATCTAAATTTATTTTTTTTGGAATTAATTGATATTTCTGTTTTTCAAAGATCTCTAGATTTATAATATCATTGGTCTTAATTATAGTTGAGGGATAACTAACTACTTTATTGTTTATTTTTAATTTTTTTTTTACAATCAATCTTTTTAAATATGATCGAGTAAAATCATTTATTTTGTTTGCCAGAAAAACATCAATTCTACTACCAGAATCTATCTTATTGACTAAAAATTTAATTGTTTTATTCATAAATTAATTTAAATTATCTTATAAAGCGCCGGTAGCTTCAACTGGATAGAGCGCCGGATTTCGGCTCCGGAGGTTATGGGTTCGACTCCTATCCGGCGCACCAAATCATATAACCCAATTTTTAAATTTATCTTTATTTTTGATTATATATTCTGGAAAAGTTTCATCGATTTTTATTTTTTGGTACTTTATGTTTCTGTCAAATAAATCCTCTCCTTTAGAAATTTTGTCTTTGATATGATCTAAGTCCGTAAATTTTTTTGTATTATATTCTTGATGTGAATAGGAGGTAATTTTATTTTTAATCGACTCTGGATTTTTTAAAAAACTAAAATGCCATCCTCCATTTTCAATTATTTGTATTTTTTTATTAAAAATCCTCCAAATAGGCTTTTTTTTAATTTTTAAATTTCTAAGCCATTGTGGAGATTTGAGAAATTTTTTTTGACAAATTTTTGTTCCAGCCCATGCTCCATCACTAACATTTAATAAATTAATCTTTGATTGAAAGTTTTTTTGTAAAAAACACGCATATTTATTTTCAACTTTAAATTCTTTTATTTTTTTCGGATTTGGAATTTCATCAATATCTGAAATCATGATTATATCTTCATCTAAACACTCTCTATATCCTCTCTCAAGCGCGTTCCTTTGGAATTGATCTCGTAAATGATTGCTATGCCATCCTTTTTTGAAAAATTTAACATCTGAGGGTAAATCTTCAACAATCAAATATTTTATTTTATCTTTAAATTTTGGAAAGTTCTCAATTTTAAAATTAAGTTTTTTTGGTTCACCAGCATGGTTTTTTGTTGCTTCAGCAATAATGAATTCGTCTACCTCATCATATAAAGTATTCAATCGAATATCTAAAACTAAATCTTCATCGAAATACATGAAACAATCTATTAATTTCATAATTTTACTGTCAAAGTAGTAAGTCCAAGTTTTTTACCTTTTAAATTGCTTGAAGAACAATGTAAACTAGTTCTGTCAAATATTAATAAATCACCTAATTGCCACTTGTAAATCAAGTCAACTTCTAAACCTTTCAAATTATTTATATCTTCATGTATTAAATATCTTTCATGAATTTTTTTATCAAAACTCTTTCCACCAAAGAGATTGATATGTTCAGAGGATCTTTTATTATATCCTTTGGCAGAAAGCTCTTTTGGATTAATAGAAAAAGTTGTTGCGCATCCATAAAATCTATTTTTGAAAATTACTGTTTCTCCATGTTCAGATAATGGCAATAAAGTTTGTTTATAAAGTATTTTATTAAAGTCAAACCCTGCATCAACGTGTAATGATACTGGCATGAAACTTTCTTGAAACAAGCCAAGACTTTGGTCACCTTCTTTGGTAATTGGATTGTCCAATTCAAAATTTTTTAAATTTAATTGAAGTTTTGACATATATTTTTTTTGAAGATCAAGATTATAATTTTTTGACCATTTTTTCTTTACTATATTTTGTCTCTTATTATTTATCTCAATAGGTAATTCGCTATAAAGTCTTTGAAATAATTTTACCTCATCTAAATTGATAAAATTTTTAACAACAAAAGGTTTTTGTTCTATGTTTTTTATTTCTTTTAAAAATTTGTGCATCTATTCACCCATATTAATAAGCGTTCCACGTTTTTTAGCTCCAAAATATGAAATATAAAAAACTATAATTCCTAACACAAAATAAATCATTGATATTGTAATTGATTTTAAAATATTGAAATAATTAATGCTTTCTGTCATGAGGATGCTCCTCATTTCTTCAAAAATGTGAACAAGTGGTAGACCTTTAGCAATTATTTGTAAAGAATTAGGTAATATTTCGATTGGGTAATAAATACACCCTAAAGGAGCTAGAAAAAATAAACTTGCCCATGCAATATTTTCAAATGATGGTCCGTATCTTAAAAGACCAGAAGTCACTAGAAGGCCTAATGTTATTCCAAATAAATATAAAGATAAAAGCAGAAAAATTAAAGGTATGCCAAGCTTTAAAACAGAAACTCCAAAAAGTGGAATTGCAATTAACACCGCAGGGACTAGACCTATTAAAGTTCTAATAATAGCAGTTAAAGTTAATGCTGCAATTATTTCTCTAATTTTAAGAGGGGCGATAAATAAATTTGTAAAGTTTCTGCTCCATATCTCCTCTAAAAACATCATGTTGAAACTTATACTGGCTCTAAATAAAAAATCGTATAAAATTGCAGCAGTAAGAATGATGCCAACTGTATTACTATAATATTCTGAATTAAGAGTGAAAAATTTTGATATAAAGCCCCATAAAAAAATCTGGACTGTCGGCCAGTAAATAAGATCAAGTACTCTTGGAAACGAATTCATGATTAAATAAAGATGCCTTAATCCAAGTGCGTAAATCTTACTTAAATTCATCTTCGCTCCTAGCTAATTTTAAAAAAGTTTCCTCGAGATTATTTCTTCCATGTTTTTTTATTAACTCTTTACATGTACCACTATCTATTATTTTTCCGGTCTTCATCATAATTATACTGTCACAAAGTCTCTCAACTTCATTCATATTATGAGAGGCTAATAAAATTGTAATTTTATTTCTTGTTTTATATTCTTGAATATAACCTCTTATAAAATCACCAATATCAGGATCTAAACTTGCGGTTGGTTCATCTAATAATAAGATTTCTGGTTTGTTAATCAAAGATTTTGCTAAAGATACTCTATTTTTTTGTCCAGAGGATAATTCTCCAGTTTTCCTCTCGAAAAAGTCTTTAATATCTAAATCTTTTGAAATTTCATCTATTCTTTCTCTTAAATTTTTTACACCATAAAGTCTTCCATAAATTTCCAAATTTTGCTTTACTGTAAGTTTTTTTGGAAGCTCTACGTAAGGGGAAGCAAAATTAAATCTTTTTAAAATTTCATCTCTTTTAAAAGAATTAATATTTTTATTCTCAATAATAATTTCACCACTTGTAGGAGTTACAAGACCAAGCATCATCCCAATAGTTGTTGTTTTACCACACCCATTTGGACCAAGTAATCCAATTGTTTTATTTTTTTCAATTTCAAAACTAATATTATTTACTGCTAAAAATTTATTATAAGTTTTAGTAAGCTGTTTTATTTTAATGAACATTATTTAGATGCCCTAGTTAATCGGTCATTTATAGCTATGCCTGGACCGAAATTAGGGATTTTTGAAACAAAAATTTTTAAATAACCCTTTTTTTTAATTTTTCTCATAGTTTTATATAAATTGGCTGCAGCTTCTTTCAAGTCTGCTTTTTTACTTAAATTAAAATAATTATCTTTATTTTTGTATCCTTTTCCAAAAATTATATACGCATGCCTAGAATTCTTAGGTTTTTTTCCTAACTGAATTGGAATACCAGGTGAATAATGTTTTTTCATCATTCCAGGCGATCTGACGCCAGTTTTTTTATTTGACAAATTAATTCTTAAAGAATTTTTTATATCTTTTGCACTTATTACTCCTGGTCTTAAAATTTTTGGATGACTAGTTAAATCAACAACTGTTGATTCAATTCCAACTTTTGACTTACCACCATCTACTATTAAACCCAATTTTTTTTTAAATTCATCGAATACGTCTTTAGCACTCACTGGACTCAATCCCGTAGAAAGATTTGCACTAGGCATTGCTAAAGGAAAATTTATTGATCTAAGAACAGATCTTGTAAATCTATGTTTAGGAAATCTTATTGCAACAGTGTTTAGTTTAGCTGTTGCTAAATTTTCAATTTTGCATCTTTTATTTTTTTTTAAAACAAATGTGATAGGACCTGGGCAGAATCTTTTGTAAAGTTTAAAAAAACTGTCATTTAATATCACATCTTTATTCAAGTTTTTTTTTGAAAAGTAATGAATTATTAGAGGATTAGTTTTAGGTCTATTTTTAAATTTAAATATCTTTTTTACAGCTTTTTTTGAATATGCATTTCCGGCCAATCCATACACAGTTTCGGTAGGTAACCCCACAATATTACCTTGTTTAAGAGATTTAACAGTTTTTTTAAGTACTTTTTTGTTGAACGAATAAATATTTGAATAGATGTTTTTCATAATGTAATTATTATTTAGTTTATGAAAATCGAAAATATTCCAGCTGATATCAAAAGTAAATCATTAAAAGAGGCGAGAGATGAAATTAATGAAATATTAGTCAAACTTGAAAGTAAAAATTTAGATTTAAGCAGTATTGAGGGTCAATACAAAAGACTAATGAACCTTAATAAGCATGTAGAAAATCTCTTTAAGATAAAATCTAAAGAAATAACTAGATGATTAAAAAATTGAAAAGAAATGCGAAAAAAATTGATAATTTCTTATTAAAATTTTTAAAAAATCAGTCAAAATCTTTATTAGTTTTCCCAATGAAATATGGAGTAATATCTGGTGGAAAAAAAATTAGATCCACAATTATTTTTGATACAGGAAAAATATTTAATATAAAAGAGAAACAACTTGTTCATATTTGTGCCGCAGTAGAATGTATTCACTCTTACTCATTAATTCATGATGATTTACCTTGTATGGATAATGATACTATGCGAAGAGGAAAACCTACTACTCATAAAAAATTTGGAGAGGCAACGGCAGTATTGGCTGGAAATTCCTTACTTACATTAGCTTTTGAAATAATTTCAGGTAAAGGAAATTTATTAACTGCATCTAAAAAAAATGAAATTATAAGACATTTAGCTTACTGCTCGGGACACACAGGCATAGCAGGTGGGCAGGAACTAGATTTGAAATATGAAAATAAAAGAAAAAAATTTGACGATATAATAAATATGCAAAGAAAAAAAACTGGGAAGTTATTTAACTTTTGTTTACAATCAGTAGCCATTATTGCTAATAAAAATAAAAGGGTAAAAAATTTATTTGGAAAACTGGGTGAAGAAATTGGTTTATTATTTCAGTTAGCAGATGATTTTTTAGATGTTAAAGGCTCCAAAAAACTTGTGGGAAAGCCCATTCGAAAAGATAGAAAAAAAGGCAAATCAACTTTAATTAATCTTATAGGTTATAAAAAATCATTAAAGTATGCTGAAAAATTAAAAAAAAACATATTGCTTAATTTAAGAAAACATGGAAAAAATACTCAAGACCTTACTGACACAATAGAATTTATACTTGGAAGAAACTTTTAATGACTAGACTAATAAAGCAAATAAACTTTCCATCAGATTTAAGAAAATTTAAAAAAAATAACCTTAAACAAATTTCGAACGAATTACGTGATGAACTCATAGATGTTGTCTCTGAAACAGGCGGACACCTTGGTGCAGGATTGGGTGTTGTTGAATTGACAGTAGCATTACATTATGTTTTTGACACTCCTAAAGATAAATTGGTTTGGGATGTAAGTCATCAATGCTACCCACATAAGATAATTACTGGAAGAAGAGAAAGAATTAAAACTCTGAGGAAAGGAGGTGGTTTATCTGGATTTACTAAAAGAAGTGAGAGTGAATATGATCCTTTCGGAGCAGCCCACAGTTCCACTTCAATTTCATCTACTTTGGGAATAGCAGTTGCAAAAAAATTATCAAATAACAATAACAATGTAATAGCTGTGATTGGTGATGGAGCAATGAGTGCGGGCATGGCTTATGAAGCTATGAACAACGCTGGAGCACTAAAATCAAATTTAATTGTGATACTTAATGATAATGATATGTCAATAGCTAGACCTGTAGGGGCAATGAGTAAGTATTTAGCAAATCTTCTTTCAGGTAAACTTTACTTTAGTTTTAGAGAAACAATAAAAATGATCATTTCTGCATTTTCTAAAAGATTTAGTCAAAAAGCTGGAAAAGCAGAGGATTTGCTAAGAAATATTGTTACAGGAGGAACTTTATTTAGTGAATTAGGATTTTATTATGTTGGCCCAATTGATGGTCATGACGTAGAAAATTTAGTCCAAATTTTTGAGAATGTAAAAAATTCTAACCACCAAGGGCCCGTTTTAATTCACGTTAGAACTCAAAAAGGAAAAGGTTATAAACCCGCAGAGGATTCAGGAGATAAATATCATGGAGTTTCAAAATTCAATATTTCTACAGGTGAGCAATCAAAGTCTAAATCAAAAATCCCCTCTTATACAAAGGTATTCGCCGAAACTTTGATTAAGCATGCTGAACAAGATACAAAAATAATTGGAATAACAGGAGCAATGCCCTCAGGGACAGGATTAAATCTATTTGAAAAAAGGTTTCCTGATAGATCTTTCGATGTAGGTATAGCCGAGCAACATGCTGTAACATTCGCTGCTGGTTTAGCTACAGAGGGTTTCAAACCTTATGCAGCTATTTATTCAACATTCTTGCAAAGAGCTTATGATCAAGTGGTTCATGACGTCGCTTTACAATCTTTACCAGTTAGATTTGCGATTGATAGAGCGGGTTTAGTGGGAGCAGATGGACCAACACACGCTGGTTCTTTCGATATTACGTATTTATCTACATTACCGAATTTTGTAGTAATGGCAGCCAGCGATGAAGCAGAATTAGTTAAAATGATAAATACTTCTGTGCATATAAATGATCGACCATCAGCATTTAGATATCCAAGAGGAAACGGAGTGGGTGTTCAATTACCTTCAATTAATGAAGTTTTAAAAATTGGTAAAGGTAGGATAATTAAAGAAGGAAAAAAAGTTGCACTACTTAATTTTGGAACAAGGCTTGAAGAGTGCAAAAAAGCTACTGAAACACTTTCTAAAAAAGGGATAGAATGTACAATAATTGATGCACGATTTGCTAAACCTCTAGATGAAAAATTAATAATTGAAATTGCTACTAACCATGAAGTTTTAATAAGCATTGAGGAAGGTTCAATAGGTGGCTTTGGATCTCATGTGATGCAATTATTATCTGACAGAGGCGTATTTGATTTAGGGTTAAAATTTAGATCTATGATATTACCAGATATTTTTATAGACCAAGATACTCCAGAGAAGATGTATGAAAAAGCAGGGCTAGATAGTTTATCAATTATTAATAAAGTTGAAGAAACGCTTAATTCAAAAATAATTTTGGCCAAAAACAAAAATAAAATAATTAATTAGCTACATTGTGCTCTATGCATTAGTAAATGATCTAGAAGCACACAACTTAACATAGCTTCTCCTATTGGAACTGCTCTTATGCCAACACAAGGATCATGTCTTCCTTTGACAGAAATTTTTGTATTTTTACCTCTTTTATCGATTGTATTTCGACTTGTTAAAATTGATGAGGTTGGCTTCACAGCAAAAGAGGCAATAATGTCTTGACCTGAAGAAATTCCACCTAAAATACCACCTGCTTGATTTGATTTAAATTTTACTTTTCCTGATCCCTTATTCATTTCATCAGAATTTTCTTCACCACTAAGAAAAGCTGCATTCATTCCTGCTCCGATATTTACTCCTTTGACTGCATTAATACTCATTAGTGCAGCAGATATATCAGTATCTAATTTTGAATAAATCGGTGCACCTAAACCAATTGGAACTCCTGTCGCTCTTAACTCAATAATTGCTCCACATGATGATCCTGCTTTTCTTACAGCCAAAAGGTATTTCTCCCAAAGCCTAACTGATTTTTTATCAGGGCAGAAAAAAGGATTTTTTCTTATTTCTTTATTATTCCAATTTGATTTATCACATGACATGAGACCTAGTTGTGTTACAGCCCCGATCACATTAAATTTAGAGCCAATTAATCTCCGCAAAACTATTTTTGCAATAGCTCCAGCGGCAACCCTACAAGCGGTCTCCCTTGCAGACTGCCTTCCACCTCCCCTATAATCTCTAATACCGTATTTCTTAAAATATGTATAATCAGCATGCCCAGGTCTAAATTTATTTTTAATTGTTTCGTAGTCTCTTGATCTCTTATCTTCGTTATAAATTATTATTGAGATGGGTGTGCCTGTTGTTTTACCCTCAAATACTCCTGATAGGATATTTACTGTATCAGATTCTTTTCTTTGAGTAGTGAATTTTGACTGCCCAGGTCTTCGTCTGTCCATATCTTTTTGAATATCCCTCTCAGACAAAGGTATATTAGGAGGGCAACCATCAATAACACATCCTATTGCCGGACCATGAGACTCCCCCCAAGTTGTAAATCGAAATATTTTACCAAAAGTATTAAAAGACATAGATAATTAATGTATAAATTATTTTACAGAAATTATGAATCAAAAAAATGGCAAAAATTCACTAGGATTAGATATTTGTTTTGAAGAAATGGACAATCCAATAGAATTGTTTCAAAAATGGTTTGAAGAAGCCAAGAAAAATGAAATTAATGATCCAAATGCTGTTGCAGTAGCGACTTCTGATAAACATAATCAACCTAACGTTAGAATGGTTTTACTTAAAGGTTTAAGCAACAAAGGTTTCGTTTTTTACACAAATTTTAACAGCAAAAAAGGAGAGGAGCTTAAAGAAAATCAAAAAGCCTCTATGTGTTTTCATTGGAAAAGCTTAAGGCGTCAAGTAAGAGCTATTGGAAAAGTAGAGGAAGTCTCAACTCAAGAAGCTAATGATTATTTTAACTCAAGACCATATAAAAATAGAATTAGTGCTTGGGCATCTTCTCAATCTAGAACTTTAGATAAAAGAAAAACCTTTTTAAACAAGATTAAAGAATTTGAAAAAAAATATCCAGACCAAAATAATGTTCCTAGACCACCGCATTGGTCAGGATGGAGACTATTGCCTGACGCAATAGAGTTTTGGCTAGATGGAGAAGGCAGGATCCATGAAAGATTAAATTATAAAAAAATAAATGAAAAATGGGAAAAGGAATTACTTTATCCTTAAAAAGATCTATTTAAACTGAAGCTAGTTAAATTTTGTAAAATTTTTTTATCAGCAGACTCTGGAAAAATAGCTAAAGAGTCAAAAGAAACATTCACAAAATATTCTGCTTTTTTAAAAGTTGTTTCAATAGCTTTATATTTATTCACCAAAGCAAGAGTTTCACTAAAATCTTCCTCTGTTCTTTTTTTCTTTTTCATTATCTCAGCCAGAAAACTTTTTTCTTCATCATTTCCTTTTTGAAAGATTGTTATTAAGGGTAGCGTTACTTTCCCCTCAAAAAAATCTTTACCGACTTCTTTACCAAATAACTTTTCTTTAGCATAATAATCTAGAGCATCATCAGCTATTTGAAAAGCTAAGCCTAAATTTTTTCCATAAGATTCTAAAGCTTTTTTTTCTTTTTCATTTCCCCCAGATAAACATGCGCCTGTTTTTGTTGCAGCTGAAAAAAGTGCTGCAGTTTTTAAACTTATAATGTCAATGTATGTTTCTTCTAAGAGATCTGCCTCACCTTTATGTTGAAGTTGCAGTACTTCCCCTTGAGCTATCTTTGCAGAAGTCGAAGATAATAATTTTAAAATTTCTGGATCTCCATCTTCTACCATCATCTCAAAACATCTACTTAATAAATAATCACCAACTAAAATTGATGATTGATTACCCCAGATAGAATTTGTCGTTTTCACACCCCTTCTTAATTCACTTTCATCAATTACATCATCATGTAACAATGTTGCAGAGTGTATTAGTTCAACACATGCAGCTAAATTAATGTCTCGACACTCCCCTTTGAAACCAGTGAGCTTTGCAGACTCAAGAGTAAGTAACGCTCTTAGTCGTTTTCCGCCGGAACTTAAATGATGATTAGTCATTTTCTCTATAAGATTTACATCACTTTTTAACTTTTGTTGGATTAGCCCTTCTACTTTTTGAAGTTTTTCACTTAGCAGATTTTTTAGTTGCAAGTAGGCAGAATTGGCTGATTTTTTAAGCGGTACTACTGTTCCCATATGCGATCTTTATATTTGTTTTTGAGTAATAATAAATTTTTAAATGGTAACGTGGTGACGCACCCACAATTCAACTATAAGTAGCGCAATTATTAATTAAAATTTTAATTTTTA
>MDTA01133415.1_pt1 | contig 17784 bp, 15 predicted proteins | sample 811151 | NCBI WGS metagenome assembly MDTA01 (sample SAMN05326648, study PRJNA326480) | marine metagenome | isolation source: seawater | place: Indian Ocean: South | collected 2010
CATGAACTTATCTGCGAACTTAAATCTGTATCCTAAATAAGCATAATTCGAATTTTGAATATTTGCAACAATATTAACTGTAGAATGTGGAAGTACAGAGGCATTATTAGTTATAGTAATAGTTGGTGGTATTGATGTAAATTCATTTAAATTTTGTAGATAAGAAATTCTAGAGTTCATAAGTTCTGAGATTCCTACGATAGTCACAGGACCCGAACCTACAGAAGAATTTAGATTACTTGTAAAATCAGAGTAACTAAAAAATGTATTAGGATCAGAACTCAATTCTGAATCAATTAGTTGTTGTAATTGTGAAGCTCTTGATAAATAATTATTATTTGCAAATTGCTCATTTAATATTGTTCTCATATGAGCGACATACATTTTCTTATACCTTTCTGAAGAAAATATTTGTGTTGTTAATTTGTTATCAGAGTCATTATCTTTATGGAAAATATCTAACTCTTGAAGATCTAATAGTTGTACTGGATTTGGTAATCCTTCAGTAAAAATGCCTAATGATTGATTCATATCCCAAAGAGATAGGTTAAACCTTCCATTGTTATCTTTGAATAAATAAAAATTATTTTGAATGGAATTAATTGGACCATCTAAAGTTACTGTAAGATTTTCAAAAGCCATCATCCATAAGGCCCTATCAATATCCATAACATTTTCTATTGATGTAAAATGATTATTTAATGTATCTAAAAAATTTCCAAGCTTTTTCCAATCATTTGATGACTGCATAACATAAAATTGTTTGTAACAATTTGTATCTGAAAAATGCTTCATTATTCCAGGTTGTCCACTACATCCTGCAATATTGACACCAGTAATTTCTGACTTAAAAAAAGGACCTTTTCTTTCATGATAATTTTCATTTGTAAAATCATTATCTACAGACTGAATACATGTATATATTCCAATCAAATTTCCATTTATTGAAACTTTTGCGTAAGTAGCTTTTGGTGCTGGCATGTAGTTTCTAGCAATTTCATATGATAAAACTTCTCTAACAAATGATGGATCTCTAAATCCATTTGATAATTTTAAAACATTATATCCATTTATTGATTGTCCATTATTTATATAATCTAATTTTATATTAATTGGATTTTTTGAATTATTAGGGTTATATGATAGGTTTCCTTTGTATTTAATTCCAACATCTTGGTCAGCAACACCATCAATTAATACAGAATCAGCTATCATCCGTTGACCCAAATTATTTGCGTAATATAAATCTAGAGAATCATCCCAATTTGGATCATTAAAAAAAATCTCAATATTTCTTATTCCAATATCAAATACACTTTGACAAAAAGTATTTATATAAAAGACGGTAAAAAATAAAATAGTTATTATAATTCTCATTTTCATTTAATATTTAGTTTACAATCAATTTACAAATCTAAAAAAAATAAAAATCATGAGTAGTTCAATTCAGTTAATTTAATTTAATAAAATTACTAAACACTCTTGTATCTGTTGTAAATTTTATAATATAAATCGATTGAGGTAAATGATCTAATTTTAAAACGAATTTTGGTTCTTTATTTATTTTTTTTGAATATAATTTTTCTCCAATCAAATTATAAACATCTATAGAAGATACATTTAATTTATTTATGTTTACATTTAACTCACCATTACATGGATTTGGAAAAACATTAAAATTATGAGAGATATTGTTTGTCATTGAAGAGACTAAATTTAGTTTAGAAATCCCTGAAGTAGTAGCTATCCATATATTATTTTCAGAGTCAATAGCTAAATCTTTAATGTTTTTTCCTACCAAACCATCAACATTATAATCATAATCAAACCATTGATTACCATTCCACATAGTAACGCCTCCTTCTGACAAATATCCAACATAAATACCTGTCCAAATTCTACCATAAGAATCAATCTCTAAATCAACTACTGGATTTAATGTATCTGGTGGAGGCATTAAATACATTTTTGTATGATGTGTAAATGAACTATTATTATCGTTTAATACTGAAATACCAGCGCCAGTTCCAATCCATTTATTACCAAAATTATCTAATTTTATATCAGTAGTGTTTTGTGAAAGAAGACCATCTGATGTATCATAAGAAATAAAATTTGATCCAACTTTTTGTATCACACCTCCTAAAGGACAGGAAAACCAAATATCACCATTAGAGTCAAAAACAGTCCTATTAACGCCACTCCAATGCAAATCTGGATATCCGTATGAGCCCCAGGTATTACCATCATAAAATGAAACCCCAGAGTGAGTACCAATCCAAATATTACCAAAACTGTCTTCATCAATAGAATATACTTGATTATTACTTAATCCATTACTTGAATTGTACGTAATCCAGTCTAATCCATCAAATCTACTTACTCCAAAATCTGTACCAACCCATATATCTCCATTGGATACTGTTTTAATTGCTTTTATGTTATTAGAAACTAACCCAGGATATGAGATATCATCATACAATATCCAATTCTGCCCGTCAAACATTTGAACTCCCATTGAAGTTCCTATCCAAATATTATCTTCAGTATCTACATCAATACACTCAACAAAATTGTCGATAAGACCATGATTAGTAGTGTAATTTGTAATTACCTGTGAATTCGCCTTAAAAGCGAAAAGAGAAGTTATAAAAACAAAAATATATTTCATAAAATTAAATTTTAATTAACTTGTGAGTAATATTATCTTTCTTTAAATATAAAAAATAAATCCCACTTTTCCAACGTGAAGTATCAATTATATCTTTACCAGATTCTAATTCTAAAATAACTCTTCCAAATAAATCGTAAATATAAAAACTAGAGCTAGTATTTATACGTAATTTGTCATTAAATGGATTTGGGAAGTAATTAAGATCATTAAAAATATCGTTATTATTAAGTATTGAATTATTATTTTTATTGAAAGTTGGCAACATCATTTCAAATAGACCAATTCCATTTGGATTTCTAGCAAATGAAATATCTTCTGGCTGAGTGATAAAAGATACTGAATCAATTACAGAACTATCTGCATTTGAAAGTATAATTTTTTCTCCAAGATTTGTTAATTTAAAGTTTGAATGTATAGAACCTTGATTTTCATCGTTATCAGCCCATATTACAAAATAAGAGTTTGGAGGAATAATATGATTAGGTAACTCCCACTTGTGTAAATGTGAAATAGTATCTGTTAAATATAACCCTTTAGTAGATATAGGAAAATTTGTTGTGTTATATAGTTCAATCCAATCTTCATAATCTCCATTATCATCAAAAACAGTGCTATTATTATTTGACATCAACTCATTTATTACTAAATCACCAGGATTCAAATTTAAACTATATGAAAAAAATTCATAAGCTGCTCTTTCTGGATAAAAATATCCAGCGCTATCATTTTCCGCATAAAAATAATACTCAGTAGAATTTGCGCAATTTATAATTTTAGCCCCATAAATTCCATCGTTTGCATTACCATCATTATTCATTCCATCATCTAACATTTCAATTGTTTGAAAAATTTGATTATCCCCAAATCTATAATTAAGACTAACAAATGAAGCGTTGTTTACCTCAGCAGTTATAATTAAATCCTCCCCTAAGTTTGTAATTTGTGATATATTGTGATTAATTATAGTAGGGTGACCTGTGTAACCAAGATAATTGATTAAATAATTATATCTACCGTTCATTAATTGAGTTATACCAGGACAAATAAAAGTTGGTAAAGTAACTTGATTATTTAAATTATCTATAAAGTCTGTATATGAGTAAAATTTATTGGTATCATTCTGTACATGAGAGTCAATTAAATTATATAAAGATTGAGCTCTTGAATAATAGTTTTGATTATGTATATTTTCTTGGATTATAGTTCTAATATGTGCTAAATACATTTTCTTATGTCTATCATTTGAAAATAAATTTCTCATTAGTGGTCTAGAAGCAACAGAAACAAAATTACTATGAACAAGAGGATCCATCTCTTGCGCTTGAGTTATATTAAAACCATTATAATATAATTGTGATGCGTCTGTGAGTCTGAAGCCAGCAAAAGACATATTGAAATCCCACATTATGGGATTAAATTGTCTTGAATCATCTCTATAAATATAATAATTCTGAGCATAACCAATGTATGAGTCAAAATTTATAATCGAGTAATTTAGAGCATGCATCCATAATGTTCGATCAATATTTAATAAATTTAATAAACTTCCAGGGTGATTATTTAATGTGTCTATTAAATTATATAACTCAGACCATCCGTTTTCAGACTTCATTGAATAGTAAGGTTCATAGTTTAAACTATCATTTCCATGTGCATTACTTAAACTTGAATTTTCTGCCCCAATTTGAATATTTATATTTTTCGGATTACACTTAACAAATGTATTATACTTTGAATTAAAATGTTTCACTAAAAAATCATTATTAATTGCTTCAACATTGGTATAAAGACCCCAGAGAGTATCATTTATAATTACACTTATAAAATTTGCTTGGGGTGAAGGCATATATTTCCTTGATATTTCGTATGATAAAACTTCTCTTATGAAAGATGGGTCTTTATAGCAATTGGAAAGTTTTATCTTATCATATCCAAAATGATTTTGATTATTTTTAACAAAATCTAATTTAATGTTAAATGGATTTTTAATTCTGTTTACACTAGCAGAACTAAATCCTTTGTATCTAATTCCAACACTATCATAACTAAAACCATCAATTATAACATCAGCTAAGATTCTATTATTATTACCCATTACGTACAAACTATCTAAAATATTGTCCCAGTCTGATTCATAAAAATATATTTTAATTTCTCTAACAGTATCTGTTTGATAAAAGTTATATTGGGAAAATATATTTAATTGATAAAAAAAAAGAAGAAACAAAAAAAAATTTTTCTTAGTCATGTCTTACTTTATCACAAATATTGGCTCGGATAATATTCTATCAAAATCACCAACTATTTCTAAAAAATAAACTCCTGGATCATGGTTTGTAAAATCAACGATTTCATTAATTCTTAGTGTGTTTACAATTAAATGTGAAAATATATATTCTCCTAGAACATTGTATATATTGATTTGTATATTATTATAATTCTTATTTTCAAACTCTATGTGTAAATTTGAATTTGTTGGATTAGGAAAAAAATTAAATTTAGATGAAACAAAATTATTTATTGATACATTATCAAAACATGAAGTTGTTAAAGTATTGTTCATAAAAGGTTGAAGTGCAATTATTCCTGGATAATCACATTCATATCTAAATGCTTTTTGAGATTGAGAATTATATGGACCCCAAATAATATTTTCATCTTGATCTACTTCATACATGACTCCAGCTCCTCCTTGTCCTCCTGAAGCATTTACAAAAATATTTCCATTAGACATTCTATCAGAAGCAGATTGTCCAGGTGCTGAAAACTGACAATTATATCGAGTTGTAAATGAAAAAGGACCAAAAGGTTGACCTGGGGCTCTGTAATAATTATATCCATTTATAGAGTCAACTGGTGTTTCTATTCCATCAACTGTAGACTGGCCATTACCATTACCACTATTATTAAATATTTGTAAATATCCACTGTTTGGTCTACCATCATTAGGTATCCATCTTACATCATGAACAGCTGATGGTATAGCTTGATTCCCTGACATTCCATAATTAGAAGGATTACCCCATCTATATATAATATCGCCACCCATACCAGAATTTCCTCCTGAATTAGTTGAAGCTTCTTGAGTTGTTGTACTATGATCAATTATATAAATTTCTGAAGCATATCTAGAAGAAAAAGCAATTTGATCTAGTTCATCATTATAATGAACTCCATTAACATGAAACCAATCACCGCTGTTTCCGCCGGGACCACCTCCTCCTCCTTGTATCATGTTAATATCAATTAACTGCGGAGAATCTGAAATATTATTTACATAATTTGGTTTATTAGGATCCACATCTTGACATAAGTGATCCCAAATATGCCATTCCCAGACAATAGTCGCACTACCATTTCCATCATCTTGTAACTCAATAAAATGTGTTGGCCATTTCCCATTATTTCCAATATTACCAGTATAACCCTCTGCAATTAACTCTGACTGAGTCTTAACTTCCCAAGCTGTCAACAAAACATTATCACCAATTAATGTAATATCATGGTGACTTAAATGTTCAGAACTTGAATAAATATAATCCCATACTATAGTACCATCTGGGGAGATTTCCTGAACTCTACCACCCGCAGCCGCTCCGTTTAAAACGTTATTATTATATTTTGTACCACGTACTAAATTTCCATTTTTTTTCAATAAAACAGTATAATTACATTCGGTATTTAAATTCCAGGTATGAGCTATGTTTTGATTTTCGTCAATTAAATAAGTTGTATTAGAACCCTGAGAGTTATATAAAGCAAATCCATCGAAATTTTGACCATTCAAAATAAGGATTAGGAAGTTGAAAATAAAGAAAGTAAGAGATTTTTTCATTTTAATTAGCTAATATAGGATTTTATTTAGAGGATCTATCTTTAATATATAGCTTTTTAGCTCTTTCCCAAAATTTATCTAATTCAACTAAACTCATTTTTTCCATTTGTAAATTTTTATTCTTAATTAACTGTTCCATGATCTTGAATCTTTGTATGAATCTTTTATTTGTTTTTTCTAGTGCATCTTCAGGATTGACATTAATAAATCTTGAATAATTAGTAAGAGCAAATAAAACATCTCCAAATTCTGATTCTATTTTATCCTGATCACCTTTTTGTACTTCTTCCTTCAATTCTTCAATTTCCTCTAATACCTTTTCCCAAACCTGTTTCTTATTTTCCCAATCAAAACCAACTCCCCTAACTTTTTCCTGAATTCTAAAAGCTTTTACAATTGCTGGTAAAGATTTTGGAACTCCTTCTAATACAGATTTATTTCCTTCTTTCAATTTTAACTTCTCCCAATTTTCTTTAACTTCTTCTTCATTAGATACCCTAACATCTCCATAAATATGAGGATGCCTATGTATTAACTTATCACACACACTATGTATTACATCAGAAATATCAAAATCATTTGTTTCAGAAGCAATTCGAGCATAAAAAACTACATGTAATAAAATATCACCAAGTTCTTTTTTTATTTCATCCATATCCTTATCCAAAATTGCATCAGAAAGTTCATACACTTCCTCTATGGTTAAATATCTTAGACTTTCCATAGTCTGCTTTTTATCCCAAGGACATTGTTGCCTTAACATATCCATTATTTCTAAAAGCCTGGAAAATGCTTCTTTTTTATTTTTCATAAAATAAATTATTTAGTGCAAACTTAGTTAATCCTAATAAAACCTATAATTTTGTGCTAAATTTAATTACAATGGAAAACTTCTTAAGTATATTTTTAATTTCGGTAGGTTTTTTAGTTTTTGTATTTGCGGGAATTGGAATTAAAATATTATTAAAGAAAAATGGAGAGTTTTCAGGCACATGCGCAAGTCAGAATCCATTTTTAAATAAAGAAGGGGAGGCTTGTGGATTTTGCGGAGCTGAGCCTGATGAAAAATGTAAGAAGGAGGAGATTAATTAATAATTTTTTCTTGCATTCTTGGACTGATATAAGTTTTCCAATTTCCATCTTTATCCGTATATACCAAATAAACATCTAGTGGATCATTAACAGTCATTAACAACTTTTTAGTTTGCTCCACCCCCATTGCCATAAAAGCTGTTGCATAAGCATCCGCTAATGAGCACTTATTTGTAATAACCGTAACACTCAATAAACGATTTTGAACTGGGAAACCAGTCATAGGATTTATGGTGTGAGAATATTTAATTCCATCTTTCTCATAAAATTTCCTGTAATTTCCAGATGTAGCCAATGATTTATTATCCAATTCTAATATAAACTGAAAGCGATCTTCTGTATCAATCTCTTCAAGTGGTTTATCTATTCCAACTCTCCAAATCTTATCATCTGTATTTACTCCTTTTGCTTTTATTTCTCCACCGACTTCTATAAGATAATTTTGAACTCCTTTATTTTCTAATAAATTAGCAATTAAATCTACAGAATATCCTTGAGCAATTGCATTAAAGTCTATTTGAACACCAAGATCTAAATACACAGAACCATCAGAAATATCAGTTTTATTTGTTCCAACATTCTTTAAAATATTTTTAATCTTTAAAGAGTCTATATCAATATTTTCTTGTCCCCAATTCTTATAAAACCCCCAATAAGAAACTAGTGGAGAAACGGTACAATCAAAATAACCGTTACTATTAACATATACATCAACTGCATCAAGATAAACAGAATTAAAAATATCATCAGTTGGAACTTTTTCACCTCTATTTAATTTAGATATAATGGAATAAGGTTTATAAATAGAAACTGAACTATCAATTTCATCTAACAAACTATCTATCTGAATTTTATAGGACTCTCCATTTTCAGAAAGGTATTGAACATGATAATATGTACCTTGAGTTTCTCCAGTGTTCTGTACAAGAATTCTGTTAGTTTGTTCGGAACAGGATAAAAGAACTAGAGCAATGAAGCAAAAAATATAATTCATAATGCAAATTTAGAATTTTTATATCTTTATCATATGAAAATCAAAGCAAAAGATATAAACCAATACTTACAAAATATTCGAGAAGAAAGGAAAATGGATGAAATTCCTTTTAATTTTATTCGGCAGTTAATTCAAATAATGACTCCAAAAGATTGGATAGATAAATACGAAAGTACTTTTTAAAAATAGTTTATAGTTCAAACTCTGTATAATCGTTTGTGTGCTTAAAATCCTCATTCCCCCAATACCTTCCAGCAAATCTATTTATTGTTCTACCTGAAAGAATTGATTCCCTTGTCGCAAAAACACAACGATTAAGCGTATTGTTTAAAACTAAGTATATTAATGGAATATGTTGATCTAATTGAAAATGTCCTGGTCTACCATTTCTTCCTTTCCATTTTCTTTGCTCCACTGTCAACCCCCAACTTCTATCTTTATATCTGTTAGAGGTCCAATCCTTATAAGGTAAGTTACCCCATTTTTTCCTAACTTGAACTTCAATTAAAATTGTGGTATTTCCCTCAACATCAACCCCCTGCAAATCAATTACATCATTATAAGCTCTATTTACTATTTCTACAGTATTATTTGGTAAGTAATCAAGTGGAAAATTATCAATCACCCATTTTCTTGATTCTGAATCATCATAAGTTGGCATACTTTATATTATATAAATTAATAAAACAAATCTAATAATTTAAATCTTAAATACAATTGACAATCTATGATACCCTTCAAATATTGGAGCAATCCCCTCTTTTCCAGTGTTCAGTTTCCAAGAAAATACAATGTCATTTTTTTCAATGAATCGATCTATAAATTGAATACCCTTACTTGAATTAATTATTTTAGTCAAAATATTTTCAGAATCTTTTTTCCACCAAGTAGAATGCATTAAGTCATTGATAAATTGATTGTATTTTTCTGGGGAGGGAAAAACATCATATTGTGTATTACCCTTTTTCCATTTACTCCTACTAGGAGCAATTTTAATTATTGGTTCAGAATATAAAATATATTTTCCTTGTATTTTTTCTGTATCATACTTCTTTATTTCATAATTACTCCCACCATCCGTAGCATCCCATTTATTGAATTTAGATTTATTGAGATTTACTCTGAAGGCCTCAACATTAAAATTTAAATTTTTTAATTTTTCAATCCAACTTTTACCATTCCCCTCCCAATATAAACTAGGTGATTTTGAGTCGTTTCTCCATCCTTTTTTTATACAAATCTCTTTTTCAAACTTGAAGCCTGATATAGACCTTCTTTGTACATTGTTTTTTATTTCATTAAGATTCTTAAAAGACCTTTTAATATAATTATTTAAATCAATAGATCTCATTCTTTTGATTTTAAATAATTCTTTTGAATTTAAATTTAATCTAATGCTTTTGCCTTTAACTTTTCCTGCAGAAGGCTTTAAACTTAAGAAAGTCTCTTTATCATATTCTAATGTAACCTCAATAAATTTATTAGAATCTTTATCATATATTGTCTTTAAAACTAAAATTTCTATTTGAATTAATTTTTTAATCTCTGAGTATAAATCTAAGTCAATATTCAAATTACATATATCACCAGGATTTCCTTTAAGTGACGTTCTTTCTTGAATAACATATTCTGTCTCAGTTTGTTTTTTTAACTTCATAAATTACATCTTATGAATAGCGTATTTTCTCCACTTCGCTATTAGTTCTGAAAAATCCTTTGGTACATCTGAATCAAATTTCATTTCTTTATTTGTTATTGGATGTAAAAACTCCAAAGATTTAGCATGTAAGGCTTGTCTATTACAAACCGAAAAACAATTTTGAACAAATTGCTTATATTTAGTAAAAGTTGTTCCTTTTAAGATTTTATCTCCCCCATATTCTTCATCATTAAAAAGAGGGTGTCCGATATACTTGAAGTGAGCTCTAATCTGATGAGTCCTTCCTGTTTCTAACTTACATTCTACTAAAGTTGTATACCCGAGTCTCTCTATTACCTTCCAATGTGTAACCGCATTCTTTCCAAACTCACCATCCGGAAAAACATCCATTACTTTTCTGTTCTTTAAGCTTCTTCCAATATGACCAGTAATTATTCCTTCATCTTCTTTCATATCTCCCCAAACAAGAGCCACATACTTTCTCTTTAAATCTCTATTTGCAAACTTATCCCCCATTATGGTCATAGATTTTTCATTCTTTGCAATTACTAAAATTCCAGAAGTATTCTTATCAATCCTATGTACCAATCCTGGACGATTTTCATCTCCCATATTTGGTAAATTATTAAAATGAAAAACAAGTGCATTAACTAAAGTTCCTTCCCAATTACCAAATCCAGGATGAACTACCATTCCCGCCTCTTTGTTTACAATCAAGATATCCTCATCTTCATACATAATATTGATTGGAATGTCCTGAGGAATCAACTCATGTTCTCTAGGGGGATTTCTGTATTCAACAGTAACCACATCTCCAGACTTAACTTTATAATTAGGTTTTACAGGAGTTCCATTGACATGAATATATCCATCTTTTGCTGACTGCTGAATTTTACTTCTACTAGCGTTTTCTATAAAATTCATCAAAAATTTATCTACCCTTAAAGGTTCTTGACCTTTATCGGCTACAAACTTATAATGCTGAAAGAGTTCACTTTTTTCAGACATAGATATTAAAACAATGTTAAAGAATTATCAATATCCTGATTATAATTCATAATTAAAATTTCAATACCTTTATTTTGAGTTTTACCTTTTTGCGCGGCAGCAGCTTTTACAAACTCTCTGCTTTCCCATACAAATTTATCTTTAGGAAGCCACTCACTTAACAAGTCAAATTCATAATAAGATAGAGAAAATTTACCCTTTATACTTGCAAGTTGATTACACAATTTTTTATGATCATCTACATCAAAATCATGAAGAGAATAATAATTTTCTGTTTTCCAATATGGAGGGTCTACATAAAAATAAGTTTTTGGACTATCATATTTTTCAATTACTTGTTCGTAACTCAAATTCTCACATTTAGTAATCTTTTTTAACTTATTGATGAATTTAGGATTAGTCAATCTACCTCTAAAAGAATCAAATTTCGATTTATACCTCCCTTTTAAATCAATAAACTTTGCTTTCTCCGCATTCAAACCAGAAAAGACTTGAGTCATAATATAAGCATACTTTTTACCAAACTCAAAATCTCCTAATTCTATCGTGCTTATATCTTTATTCTTAAAGATTTCTTTCTGAAATTTATAGAATAATTTTTCATCCTGAGCTTTTAAATCTATCATAAATTTATGAAATTCTTCAGGGTTTCTGCAGCATTCAAACAGGTTTACCATATACCTATTAAAATCGTTATAAACTACCTCTTTTAACTTTGGTTTTTCATGTATCTCTCCATTAACATATACCCAAAAAGCTCCCCCAAACACTTCTACATATGTTTCAATATCGTTTGGAATGTATTCTCCAATCCATTTAGCCATTCTACTTTTCCCTCCTATATAACTTATCATATATTTATTTTAATATTATCTTTTTTATTGATTGATTTTCTCCATCAAATATTTGTATAAAATACATTCCACTTTTCATATCATCTACTTTAATATCAACATGCATATTAAAAGAATTAATAGTCTTTAACCTTCTACCCGATATGTCCATTATAGATATTGTTCTTTGCTTAAATTCTGAGAAGTAAATAGTAGTACTTTCCATAAATGGATTAGGATATATCTTGCACTCTAATTCATTATTATTAATTATTGAACTAACTAAAGCTTCAGTAAAATTTACTACTGGACGAATCATCCAAGATCCTGGAAATTGAGAATTTACCCAGCCTCCACCTACATTATACAACATATATTGATTAGATATAGAATTTTTATCTAAACCAATATTTAACAAATCGTTTGTGATTTGCTCCCAACCCACATAAAATGTTCCCACAAGCCCCACTCCTTTTTTTAAATAATAGTTTTTAAATTTCCCTCGATCATGATATTCGATCTCTACTGTATCTTTGTATAATTCTTGACCAGGGATTCCATTGTTATTATTCCAAATAGTCAAAGCAAATTTATTACCTTCTAAATTATCAAGCATTTCTACAAATTTAAATTGTACCATTCTTAATGTATCAGGTCTATTTAACTTAAACTCATACGCTAACTTTGCTCCCTGAACATTAATACCATAAGCAGCTTCAGCACTTCCGTCATCATAGGCAAAATGACTATAAAACCTCTGTAGGTGAGATACTGTATCATTCCTCTTGAAATCATCAGGAGGCGTATTTATAGAGTTTCTGAATGTAAATTCTGCGCTATCTGATGAAGATACAGGAAACATCTGGTTATCCAGCATCACCGGAGGAGAGTTGAAAGAGTAAAGTCCTCCAGAAAAAAAAGGAGGGACATCAACATTTCTAGTAGAATTATTCCCTCCTAAAGTTGGGTAATGATATACTAAATTTGTATTCTTAAATACATCATACCTATAATCAATCGATTGAATATCAAGAGTGTTATTTCGTAAAATGACATCCAAAGAATCATTCATCTCTTGACTAACATCATTTACAAAATGAACCCACGGCATTTCTCTATATCTTTTGAGTATTTTAGGAGTTTCTCTGAAAAATGAAACATCATTTAAATTTGAAGTGTCTGCAGAACTTTGATACTCATCTAATTTTACATAATCAATATTCCAATGATCAAAATTTCCTGTAACAGAAGCAAGATTCCTAAATCTGAATTGAAATTTATCAGTTAAATAACTACTATCTGTAAAAACATAAACAAATTTCTTAAAGTCATATAAAATTCCGCCTTCTTTCTTCCAGATTGTATTCCAAATAGTATTGCCTAAACTATCTGAATTAGAAGAAAATTCTAAAATTAAGGAATCAGTTAACTGAGGATCGTTTCCTAAACCTTGTGTTTGATAAAAAAACATGAAATATGCAGTGTCTATATCAGACAAATCGATTTTTCTAGAGCATAAGGTATCAGCATTTTCAGAGTCTGTACCTATTAAACTCAAATCATAGGGTCTTCCAAAACTATTTAATCCATCAAAAGTAGCTACTCCGATTGTTATCGGATTAACCCCATAATTTTTATTTACAAACACTGAATTGTCTTTCCATAAAATTGTATCTGGAACAATTGAGTTGTAGGAAAAGTCATCAATAAATGGAACTGACAATACAGATTCTGATTTAATTATTGAATAATACTTATTATTTTCTAATAGAGAATTAATCAGTAAATTAGACTTTATTTCTTGTGAAAAAGAATTAAAAGAAAAGAATATTATAAATATTAAAAATCTACTCACTCTGTAAATATTGAATCTGTTTCACTTATTGTATCTAAAAATTGTTTTATTACTATATCAACCATATCACCTGACTGTAATTTTGTTTCAAATAACGGTCTTTGATTACTAATAATTGCAGTTAAAGTATCAGTAATCTCTCCATCACAAATAATTTCTCCTAACTTAAGATTATTTACTTCTAACATTATAAAAGCATCTTCAACAGAAATTCCAGTTAAATTAGGAACTAAAATTTTACTTGTTCCTCTACCACTTCCAAAAAATAGTTTAATCGTAGTTCCTTCAATTAGTTTTTGACCTGGAAAAACTTCTGTATCTCCAACCATCATTTTAGTTACTACAGAAGAAATATCACTATATTTTTCAGACTTTTCAAATTCAATTTTAAAATTAGATTTTAGTTGGTTTAAAGATTGTCTTTTTGATTTATTATAAATATTGGGAAGCGTAAACTTCTGTCTATTAATACAATTTAGAGTAATATAAATCTTTCTTCCCGGCTTTACAAATGTTCCTGACAAGGGATCTTGTGTAAAAACAGTACCTCTTGGAACTGAGTCTGTATAAACTGAATCTGTAATAATATATTCTAAATTTAAAGATTGTATCTCTGTTTGAAGTTCCTCTATAGTTAATGATTGAAAGTTCTTTAATTCAAACTCTTCACCATTTAATGTGTAAACATTCAAATAAATTAATAGAAAATAAAATAATATAAGTGTTGAAGCACAAGCCAATACAATATGAAAATAAAAAAGCTTATTTTTCAAAAAACTTTGATAAACAGTATTCTGCTTTACCTCCTGTATAGAATTTACCACATCAACTTTTAATAATGATTTTAAGTTTTGATATATATTTATTAATATTTTAGTAAACATATTCTTTTCAATACTTTTTCGTTTATAATAGCGACTTTGATTAAATCAATAATTAGAGATCTTCTATTTTGTGTTAAAAAGAAATACAAATATAGAAAATATCAGATGTAAATTAGTATAATAATTTATAGATTTGTACTATTAAATTAAAGATGAAAGAAATAGCCGTTTTAACAGGAGGAGATTCAGCAGAATATGAGATCTCATTACAAAGTGCTCAAGTAGTTTTAAACAATTTAAATTCAAAGAAATATAATGGGACCATTGTTCATATTAAGGATGGAAAGTGGACTGCAATAATCGACGGCAAACACATTCATATAAATAAAAAAAATTTTACTTTAGAACTAAATTCATCTATAATAAGATTTGATTATGTTTTTATGGCATTACACGGACCACCTGCAGAAAATGGAGATTTACAACTATATTTCGACAACTTAAATCTGCCATATAGTAGTTGCAATTCTAAGGTGTCTGCATTAACTTTTAACAAATTAAAATGTAATCAAAAATTATCACAACTTGGTTTTAGATGTGCCAAGTCTTTACATGTAAAAAAAGAGGATAAAATTGAAAACAAGAAAATAAATGAAACTATAGGACTTCCATGTTTTATAAAACCAAATCAGGCAGGGTCAAGTTTTGGAGTATCAAAAGTATATACTGAAGATGAAATCACAGACGCAATACAAAATGCTCTTTTACACGACAATACTGTGTTAATCGAACAATTTATTGATGGAATTGAAGTTAGTTGTGGTGTTGGTATAATAGATGATAAAATAACGGCATTTCCAATTACTGAAATTATAAGTAAAAATGATTTCTTTGATTTTGATGCAAAATACAATGGACTTTCAGAAGAAATAACACCAGCTAGAATTAGTGATAGTATCAGAGTTAAAATAAAAAAAATTACTGAAAAGATATATCTAAAAATGAATCTAAAAGGGATCTGTAGGGTTGATTTCATTATTATGAATGAAACGCCGTATATTATTGAAATTAACACCATTCCTGGCTTATCTGAGGAAAGCATTATTCCTAAACAGGCAAAAGAACTAGGAATTTCTTTAACACAACTTTTTGATAATTGTATTGAATCAACTATAAAATAAATATTTATATTTGCGACTCTAATAAAATTTACAATGAGCGAGAGAACAAATGAAGAAAAACTAAGAATTCTGCAAGAAAGATTAGCACAAATTCAAGAAAAAAAAGAAAGAAAAAAAGAAGATAAAGTTGACAACAAAAAACATGTCGCTCCTGTATTTGAGGAAGATCTTGTAAATGAGAATGAAATTGACCCAATCTCACCAACACCTAGAGAACCTAAAAATAAGAGTACAAGACTAAAATACTTTATAATATTCTTTATAATAAGTATATTAGGATATGGAATGTATGTATTTATGTTCGGATCAGGTATTTCAGAGTCTTTTTTCTCATCTAATGAAATAAAAGAAGTAGCAGAAGAAATTCTTGATAATGAAGAGATAGTTTATTATCAATCGGATTTTAATGGGAAGTATATTATATTGCTAAATTCTTTTGAATCTGTAAGTGACGCAAATTTTGAAGTTAAACAATTTGTTAATGAAGGATATGATTGTAATGTATTTCAACTATCAGGAGTATCAAATTCTAAAGAGGAAATATTCCAAACATATATTGGTCCATTTAACAAATTAGAAGAAGCGAATCAATATTTAAATTCTTCTGATAGGACACAAAATACAGGTAAAATTATTACATTACAATAAATCGTCTGAAAAATCTATAGATTGTATAAAATCGACTGATTTCTGAATATCAGGATATAACAATCTGTCCTTATTTAAGAAAGCAACTTTCTGCCTGTAGGTATCTATAAAATTTTCAATAAATTCTGAAGAGGTATATTTTCTAAAAGTAATTGCTTGAACCGCATTCATCAATTCAATTGCTAATATTCTTTCTACATTTTCTACTACTTTATAAAGTTTAGTTCCAGAATTAGCTCCCATACTTACATGATCTTCTTGTCCGTTAGAAGAAACTATCGAATCAGATGAAGCAGGAACACATAATTGTTTATTCTGACTAACAATACTTGCTGCAGTATATTGTGGAATCATCATACCAGAATTTAATCCAGGTTCCGCAACTAAAAATAAAGGAAGTCCCCTCAAACCTGATATCAGTTGATATGTTCTTCTCTCTGAAATATTTCCAAGTTCAGCGATAGAAAGAGCTAGATAATCCATAGACATTGCTAAAGGTTGACCATGAAAATTTCCTCCAGAAATAATTTTATCCTCTTCTGGAAAAACAGTAGGATTATCTGTAACAGAATTTATTTCAGTAGTAAAAACTCCCTCAACATGCGAAATTACATCTTTAGTTGCTCCATGAACTTGAGGTATACACCTAAATGAATATGGATCTTGCACATGTTCTTTTTTTTGATTTTGAATTTCAGAGCCTTCTAGTAAATCTCTTATATTTTCTGCAGTTTTAATCTGTCCTTTATGCCCCCTAATTGAATGAATTAATTCATCAAAACACTCATTTCTACCATCAAAAGCTTCTAAGGAAATAGCACCTATTATATCTGATAAATAAGATATTTTTTTAGATTTTATTAAAGACCAAACTCCATAAGCGCCCATAAACTGTGTTCCATTTAACAAAGCTAAACCCTCCTTAGATTTTAATTTAATAGACTCCCAATTCATCTCCTTCATGATTTGAGAAGTAGGCTTTTTAACATACTTTCCTTTGTCATTAAGGACATTTACTTCTCCCATTCCAAGCAACACTAAAGACATGTGTGCTAGAGGAGCTAAATCTCCCGAAGCACCTAACGAACCTTGTTGGTAGATTACAGGTAAAATATTTCTGTTAAACATTTCAATTAATCTATTTAATGTAACCAACTGTACCGCAGAATGTCCGTAAGAA
>MDTA01006220.1_pt1 | contig 17782 bp, 10 predicted proteins | sample 811151 | NCBI WGS metagenome assembly MDTA01 (sample SAMN05326648, study PRJNA326480) | marine metagenome | isolation source: seawater | place: Indian Ocean: South | collected 2010
TAGATACTTTATCATCATATACTGGTTGTGATAGTATTTTATATACTAATCTTTTAGTTAATGATTATACCGTATCTTTTGATACTATTTCTTCTAATAGTTCAATATTATGGAATGGTATTTACCTAACAATTCCTGGAGATTATTCAGATACTTTGGTGAATATAAATGGATGTGATAGTATTGCATACTTAAATTTTATTTTTCCATTAACTGCAATAGATGATATTAATAATCAAAATAAAAATTTATTTATGATTACTAATATATTAGGAAGAAAAGTTCCATTTTCTAAGAACAAAGTTTTATTTTATATTTATGAAGACGGAACAATAGAAAAGAAAATAATTATAGATTAAAATTTTATATATCTAAATACAAATCAAAAAAATCATTTTATAATAATTTATTCAAGTTAAAACTATGAAATCAAAATTTATGTTGTTCTGTTTATTTCTATTATTATCATTTAACTCTTTTTCTCAAGCTACTAATTTGAGAATTGAATTAGATGTTAAAGAAATGTTAAATCCATCTTGTAATTTAAATATGGGCGATGTTGATTCAAATAAAGTATATGTACACATGGGCTTATGCTCGTGTCTTGAACTAGCTCCTTTTGGTCCTTCTAACAGAGACTGTACAGATCCAGCACAAAATGAGTTGTTTTGTACATCTCAAATAACACCATTTCAGTCTAGAGTATGGCAACATGTTGTTGGAAACTGGGGGACAACTCCACTTGATGATGGTATTGGACTTATGACATATGAAGGTGATAGTGTTTGGTCATTTGAAATTATTATAGAAGATTATTTTTCAGATTTAAATCTTGTTCAGGATACTACTTTTGGTAATGATTCTTCTATTGCATTTCACTCTGGCTTAATTCCATATACTATAGGTCTAGTTTTTAGAAATAAAGATGGTTTTTACTCAGGAAGAGATAATGGATGTAATGATATTTTTATTACAAATTTACAAGGGGGTAATCCTGTGGTGATTCAAAGTACAGATTTAAGTACTTATGATGCTATAACTGTTCAAATGACACCGCTATCAGTTGAGGAAATTAATGAAATAAGAAGTGTTCAGATTTATCCCAATCCTGTGAATGGGCCAACATATATTCGTTTTACATTAAGTAATTACGAGGAAGAATGTTTAATAGATATATATGATATGAATGGTAAAAATATAGCTAATTTATATTCTGGTTCATTAAGTTCAGGAAATCATGAATTCAGATGGGATGGGATGGTCAACGGTATTAAACTTCCTTCATCTAACTATATTTTACAAATTAGGTCTAAAGAATTCACAACGAGTAAAAAAATAATAATTAATTAATTATGAAAAAAATCCCTTTTTTTTTATTAGCCTTATTTATTTCACATTTAAACGCACAAGTTATTTCATGGCAACCTGAATTCCCATCTATTCATGATACAATTACTATAACATATAATTCATCATTAGGAAACGGAGCATTAGTAAATACAAACACAATTTTTGCTCATACAGGTGTAATAAATAACTATTCTTCAAGTATTTCTGATTGGATGCATATTCCTGTAGAGTGGCATGAAGGACCAGATTCTTTAATTCAGTTAAATTCAATAGGGGGTAATCTATATGAAATGAAATTTAAAATTAAATCATTTTATGGTCTCTCAAACAATGAGGGAGCAAGTTGTTTGAATTTTGTATTTAGAAATGATAATGGTTCAATTGCTGGCTCAAATTTAGATGGATCAGATTTTTTCATTCCTTTATATGATACATTACAAATGGTTAGATTTATTAGTCCCATTGAGTTCCCAATCATTAAAAATTCAGGTGAAACAATAGAAATTAAAATTAAAAGTAAAATTAATGGTCAAATCAATTTATATGTTGACGGACAGTCTGTAGCTCAAACAATAGGTGATAGTCTATATTATAGTTATACAACACAAAATCCCGGTAAATATTACATTAAATATGAAATGCAATCAGGTGGAATAAGTTATATTGATTCTACATATTTTATAGTTGATTCACCACAAATAATTCAAGATCCACCTAATAATGCTATAAATGGTATTAATTATATCAATGACAGTAGTGTGGTTTTGGTTCTTGAAGCACCATATAAAGATTTTGTATATGTAATAGGCGATCTAAATAATTGGGAATTAGATCCATCTTATAAGATGAATAAATCACAAAATGGAAATAAATATTGGATAGAGATTAATAATTTATTACCTAATGTGGAATATATGTTTCAATATTTTGTTGATGCTAAAATAAAAATTGCAGATCCATATTCAAGAAAGATACTTTCTGAATATGATCAATATATACCATCTTCTATTTATCCTAATTTAATATCTTATCCATATGAAAAAACTTCACATGCAGTTTCTGTAATTGAAACTAATAAAGAGGAATATGTTTGGCAGACACAAAATTTTGTAAAACCAGATAGTAGAGATTTAGTTATTTACGAACTATTAATTAGAGATTTTTCTTTCCGTTCTGATTACCAAACTGTTATTGATTCTCTTCCTCACTTAAAAAAATTAGGTGTAAATGCTATTGAGTTAATGCCAATTATTGAATTTGATGGTTTATTATCATGGGGATATGCTCCTACATTTTTCTTTGCTGCTGAAAAGTTTTATGGTCCTGAAGAAAGCTTAAAGGCATTAATTGATTCTTGTCATTCAAATGGTATAGCTGTAATTTTAGATATTGTATTTAATCACGCATTTCAGCCAAATCCTTGGTTAAGATTATATTATCATAAAGGAAGAGATGAGCCTACACAACAAAGTCCTTGGTTTAATGTTGAAGCTACACATCCATTTAATGTAGGATATGATTTTAATCATTCATCTCCATTAGTACATAATATGGTTGATAGCGTTTTGGATTATTGGACTAGTGAGTTTAGATTTGATGGCTATCGTTTTGATTTATCTAAGGGTTTTACTCAATATAATTCTCTTGGTAATGTTGGGCTTTGGAGTAGTTATGATTTAGATAGAATAAATAATATTAAAAGAATATCAAATAATTTATGGAGTAAACATCCTGGAACATATGTGATTTTAGAACATTTTGCAGATAATAATGAAGAAATTGAACTTTCTAATCATGGTTGCATGCTATGGGGTAAGGCACATTCTCAATATAATGAATCTACGATGGGTTATGTTGGTACTGGAGCAGATGATTTTGAATGGCATATTTCAAAAAATGAAAGAGGATGGACATTTCATAACTTAGTTGGTTTTATGGAAAGTCATGACGAAGAAAGACTTATGTATAATAATTTATTATATGGAAATTCTAGTGGAAATTATGACATTCAAGAATTAAATACCTCTCTTAAAAGAATGGGACAGGCAGCGGCATTCTTTTTTACAGTGCCTGGTCCAAAAATGTTATGGCAGTTTGGTGAATTAGGATACGATTACTCAATTAATTTTCCATCTAATACTGATGAGTCACGTACTGCTCCTAAGCCAGTTAAGTGGGATTATAAAGAAGACTATTATAGATATAATTTATTTTTAGAATATGCTGCTTTAATTAAATTAAAAACTAATAATACTGTTTTTCAAACTTCAAATTATAGAATGGAAACTTGGGGGACACAAAAGCAGATCTATATTGACGATCCCCAAATGAATGTAACTATTATTGGAAATTTTAATGTCATTGGTGATAATACTTATACGGGATTTCAACATACTGGATGGTGGTATGACTATATGTCTGGTGATAGTATTAATGTTACAGATGTTAATATGACAATATTTCTTGATCCAGGAGATTGGAAAATTTTTACTGATATAAAAATTGAAACACCAGATATGAATAATCCGATAGATACTTCTAGTGCACTTTCAGTTTTTAACCTCAATCAAGAAAATATTACTATTTATCCAAATCCAATAAAAAATACAACCAAAATTTATTTTAATGAATCAGGAAATGCTTATTTAACCATTTATAATTATCTTGGAGAGGAGGTTTATAGTAGTTATAAAAAGTGTAATGGAATTAACAATTATTTTATCTGGGACGGGAAATCTAACTCAGGTCATGACTTAATTAATGGTAATTACATTGTGAGTATTGTTGTTGATGATAAGGTAGTCAAAGGAAAGGTATCTATTATTAAATGATAAAAGGTTTAATTTTTGATTTAGATGGCGTAATAGTAAGTACAGAGCATCATCATTATTTAGCATGGAAAGCTATCGCAAATAAATTAGGAGTTTTTTTTACTTCAAAGGAAAATGAATTATTAAAGGGAATTAGCAGAAGAGAATCTCTTTTAAAAATCTTAGAATTAGGCAATCTAGATTTAGATGAGGATAAAATATCTAATTTATTATTAGAAAAAAATGAAATCTATTTAAATTCAATATCTTCTTTAGACAATAATTCTATTTTATTAGGCGTTGAAAATTTATTACAAACTGCAAAAGAAAAAAAAATCCTTTTAGCCATAGGTTCTTCATCTAAGAATGCAAAATTTATTTTAGATAAATTAAAATTATCAAATTATTTTGATGCTATCGTTGATGGATCAATGGTAAGAAAACTAAAGCCAGACCCACAAGTTTTTTTAATGGCTGCTAAAATGATGCAACTTTCACCAAAAGAATGTATAGTTTTTGAGGATGCTTTAAGCGGTGTTGAAGCAGCAAAAAAAGGAGGTTTTATAGTATATGGTGTAGGTAACTCAAATCTTAGTTTTTATGTAGATAATTATATTGAGAATTTGAATAATTTTGATATTGAATTATTATGAAAAATTTGTTTCAAATTCATGATTGGAAAATAATAGAAAAAGGTTTTAATCCTGATAAACAGATTAAAGCTGAGAGTATTTTTAGTATTGGAAATGGAGCTTTTGGTCAAAGAGCAAATTTTGAGGAACAGTATAGTGGAAACTCCTTGCAAGGTTCATATATAGGTGGTGTATATTATCCAGATAAAACCAAAGTTGGTTGGTGGAAAAATGGATATCCTGAATATTTTGCAAAAGTACTTAACTCTTGTAATTGGATAGGGATTGATATAGAATACAATAATCAAAAGTTAGATTTAGCTAATTGTAAAGTAATATCTTTTTATAGAGAACTTGATATGTATAATGGGATACTAACTCGTAAGTTTATTAGTTCTTTCAACGATAATAAAACTATTGAAATCACTTCTCGTAGATTTTGTTCAATGGATAATGAAAGTATTGCAGCAATTTCATATTCATTTAAACCTATAAATTTTAGTGGAAAAATTAAGGTGACATCTTATTTAGATTCAAATATATCAAATAATGATTCAAATTATAATGAAAAATTTTGGTTAGAAAATAAAAAACAAGCTACAACTACAACAAGTTTTATAACAACTAAAACTAAAAAAACTGATTTTATAGTTTCTTTTGCCATGAGAAATAGATTACTAAAAAATAATAATGAATTTCAAACTAATGTTAAACCTATAGAAAAAGAATTATATGTTGCTAATCAATTCGATTTTTTTGTGGAAAAAGAAAATATGTATGAGATTCAAAAACATGTTGCGATCTCATCTTCTATTTCTTCATTTAATAAAAAAAATATAGTTCTTAAAGTAAATGATTCTTATGAAATAGGTTTTGATAATTTGCTTGACAATCACAAGCAAGCATGGCATAAAATTTGGTCAAACGCAGATATTATTATTGAAGGAGATAGTTCAGCACAACAAGCAATTAGGTTTAATATCTTTCAACTTTATCAAACTTATACTGGTAAGAATTCAAATTTAAATATTGGTCCTAAAGGATTTACAGGAGAGAAATATGGAGGCGCAACATATTGGGATACGGAAGCTTATTGTTTACCATTTTATCTAAAGACATCCAAAAGTAGTGTTGCTAAACAATTGTTAATATACAGATATAATCATTTACAAAAAGCAATTGAAAATGCAGAAAAATTAGGTTTTACTAATGGAGCAGCATTATTCCCTATGGTTACAATGAATGGGGAGGAATGTCATAATGAATGGGAAATTACTTTTGAAGAGGTACACAGAAATGGAGCAATTGCATACGCAATCTATAATTATGTAAATCATACAGGTGACATAAGATATCTTATCGATTATGGTATAGAAGTATTAATTGCAATTTCAAGATTTTGGGTTCAAAGAGTAAATTGGTCAGATGATAAAATGCAATATGTAATTTTAGGTGTTACTGGTCCAAATGAATACGAAAATAATGTAAATAATAATTGGTATACAAATTATATAGCTAGGTGGTGCTTAAAATATACAATTGAAGTAATAGAAAATCATTTAATAGATTCTAAACTATTATCAAATAAAGAAAAAAAGCAATGGCAGAAAATTATTGACAATATGTATTTGCCAATGATTAAGAACACTAATGTTTTTTTACAAAATGATGGCTTCATGGATAAGGAAATGCTGAGCTATAATAATATTCCAATGAATCAAAGACCTATTTCACAAAATTGGTCGTGGGATAGAATTCTAAGATCTGTATATATAAAGCAGGCAGATGTGCTTCAAGGACTATATTTCTTTGAGAGTGATTTTAATTATAATACAATAAGAGATAATGTTTTATATTATGAGCCATTCACTGTACACGAATCTTCACTTTCTCCTTCTATTCATTCTATATTATTTTCATTATTAAATGACCCTGAAAAAGCATATGAAATGTATTTAAGGACTTCAAGGTTAGATTTAGATGATTACAATAATGAAGTACATGAAGGCTTACATATTACATCCATGGCTGGCACATGGTTATCAATAGTTGAGGGTTTTGCTGGAGTTAGATTTAAAAATACCGATTTACATGTAGCTCCAATAATTCCCAAAAATTGGAAATCGTATCAGTTTAAAATGATATATAAAAATGAGCCATTAAAAATCATTATAAATAGTAAGTCTATTACTATTGTAAATTTAGGAAATAGACATGAAGTTATTGTTTATATTTTTGATAAAAAGTATGTTGTTAATGATAGTATTACCATTAAATGTTAAGATATTTATTTTTCATATTTATTTTTTCTTCATGCTTTAATAATCACGAGCAAAATACATATGATATATTTTCTCCTATTTTATTAAATCATGATTCAACTAAAATTTATATTTCAGATTATATTCATAATAAAAGAGTAGACTCTGTTTATTGTAATTTAGAGTATAAATATTTAAAGGATAAAGAAGAAATAGTTATATTTTCACATCCTAATAATCCATATTTAAGTATTTTGAAATTATATGTGGCAAATCAGTCATATGATATTTTATTGCGAAAAAGTTTAAAACAAAAGATAGTTTTTAAGTATAAATCTGATAACAAAAATTCAAAAAAAATAAGTTTAGCAGGTCAATTTAATGATTGGAATCCCATTAATACACAAATGAAGAAATTAAATGATGTGTGGATGATTGATTTATATCTTAATCCAGGTAATTATCAATATCAAATAGTTGAGGATGGTATTTGGAAATTAGATTCATCAAATAATAATATAGTATCTAACGGAAGTGGCGGATTTAATTCATTAAAAAAAGTTGATTTTGAAAATGGAGAAAAGCCATCTCTTTCATTTAATGTTAATAATAATCAAATAGAATTGATATCAAAAAATACTGACACTATTTTTGTGTTTTATGATAATCATTTTTTTTCTTCTGAAAATATATTTCAAATCCCAAAAAAAATAGTTAAAAAAGAATTCTCATACATAAGAGTATTTAGTTATAATAAAATTGGAGAAAGTAACTCATTATTAATACCATTGAAAAATGGTTTTGTCATTAACGATGTTGATTTGCTTTGTAAAAATGACAAGTATGCAAATAGATTATATTTTATGTTAGTTGATAGGTTTTCAAATGGCAATATAGAAAATGATAATCCTGTCATTGATGTTGAAGTTGATGCTAAAGCAAATTATTATGGTGGAGATTTAGATGGTATAATAAATAAGATTGATCAAGAATATTTTACAAATCTTGGAATTAATACTATTTGGCTATCTCCTATAACACAAAATCCTTACTATGCTGAAACAGAATACCCTTACCCTCACAGAAAATATTCTGGATATCATGGCTATTGGCCTATCTCATGTACTGAAATTGACACAAGATTTGGAGATGGTAAAAAGTTAAAATTATTAGTTAAAAAAGCACACGATAAAAATATTAAAGTATTATTAGATTTTGTGTCGAATCATGTTCACAAAAATAATCCAGTTATAAAGCAAAATCCTAACTGGGCAACAAATTTAATTTTAGAAGATGGTCGAGAAAATATACGCATTTGGGATGAGCAAAGATTGACTACTTGGTTCGACAGATTTTTACCAACAATAGATTATTCTATTCCAGAGGCTGTTAATTTAATGACAGATTCTGCTTTGTTTATGCTAAAGGAATACAATTTAGATGGTTTTAGACATGATGCAACTAAACATATTCCTTCTATTTTTTGGAGAACATTAACTAAAAAAATCAAACACGAAATGCCAGAGAAAAAAATATATCAAATTGGTGAAACATTTGGAAGTAGAGAATTAATTGGAAGCTATGTTAATAATGGCCAGTTAGATGGGCAATTTGATTTTAATTTATATTTTGATGCTAGAGAGGTATTTGCTATTGATTCTATTTCATTTAAGAAATTAAATAACTCACTATATGAAAGTTTTTTTTATTACGGTAATCATTCCTTAATGGGGAATATTACTGGTAATCATGATATTCCAAGATTTATTTCATTTGCAAGTGAAGCTATAGATTTTAATGAGGATGCAAAAGAAGCCGGTTGGAAAAGAAATATAAAAATTAAAAATGTTGTAGGTTACGATAAGTTAAAGATGTTAACTTGTTTTATTATGACTATTCCAGGAGTACCTGTTATCTATTATGGGGATGAAATTGGAATGATTGGCGCTGGAGATCCCGATAATAGGAGACCGATGATTTTCAATAATTTAAATACATATCAATTAGATGTTATTCAGGATGTCAAAAAAATAATTGAATTAAGAAAGTCAAGGATTTCGCTAATCTATGGAGACTTTAATTTATTAAATGTTAATAAATCAATATATATCTATAAGCGTAAATTTTTAGATGAAACAACAATTGTTCTTTTTAATAAGTCAAAAAATGAAATAAACATTGAAATAAATCAAAATTTAAATGGATTTAAGTCAAACTTTGATTCGAAAATAACTTCAAATGTTATAACTTTAAAACCATATTCATTTGAAATACTAACTAATTAAAATCAAAATATGAAATATATTATTACATTATTATTAACTCTAATTTTTTCATGTCAAGCAAATAAATCAAATTCTAGCTGGTCTAAAGATGCTATTATGTATGAGGTGAATATAAGACAGTTTACACCTGAAGGAACTTTTAAAGCTTTTGCTAAACATCTTCCTAGAATAAAAGATTTAGGTATTGATATTATTTGGTTTATGCCTATACACCCAATTGGAGAAAAAAATAGAAAAGGTACACTTGGAAGTTACTACTCTGTTAAGGACTTTCAAGCAATAAATCCTGAGTTTGGTAGTATGGAGGACTTTAAAGAACTAGTTGATGAAATTCATAGATTAGATATGAAAGTAATTATTGATTGGGTTGCTAATCATACTGCTTTTGACAATATTTGGATTGAAAATGGAAAATTAGATTGGTATACTCTTGATAGCTTAGGGAATTTACAGCCGCCACTTGGAACTGATTGGTGGGATGTTGCTGACTTGAATTATGATAATTTAGAGATGAGGCAAGAAATGATAAAGTCAATGAAATTTTGGTTGAAAGAAACCAATATTGATGGTTTTAGATGTGATGTCGCTGACTGGGTGCCAATTGATTTTTGGAAGGAATGTATAGAGGAACTAAAAAAGGAAAAGTCAGTATTTATGCTTGCTGAGGCAGAAAATCCTGAACTTCATAGAGTTGGCTTTGATGCAACATACGCATGGCATTTTCATTTTGTGATGAATGAAATTGCACAGAATAAAAAATTTGCAAATGATATAAAAAAATATATAAAAAATAAATCAAAGGAATTCTCAAAGAGTTCATATAGATTACACTTTACATCAAACCATGATGAAAATTCATGGAAAGGTCATGTAAATGAAAGATTAGGAAGCTTAGTAAAATCTTTTGCTGTAATGAGTGTTACATTAGAAGGGATGCCGCTTATTTATAATGGGCAAGAAGCGGGTCTAAATAAAAGACTAGAGTTTTTTGAAAAGGATACAATTTGTTGGGATGATTTAAGCATGACAGATTTTTATAAAAAATTATTTAAATTAAAAAAAGAAAATATAGCATTATGGAATGGTGATTATGGTGGTGAAATAGAAATAGTTTCTAATGAAGGTGATAGTTTGTCATTTGCCTATATTAGAAAAAAAAATAATAATAAAGTTATTTCAATCTTTAATTTTTCAGAAGAGGAAAGATTTATTAATTTGTCATCAGAACATTTAAAAGGAGAATTTAGCTCAATTTTTAATAGAGAAAATATTGTGTTTTCAACTAATGAAAAAATATTATTAAAGCCATGGCAATTTAAAGTATATGTAAATAAATAATTATGAAAAAAAAGGTTTTAGGGTTTTGGGACATTTGGAATATGAGTTTTGGATTTTTAGGAATCCAGTTTGGTTTTGCACTTCAAGGCGGATTTATGACAAGAATTTTTCAAACTCTAGGTGCTGAACAAAATGAAATTCCGTTGTTATGGATTGCTGCTCCCTTAACAGGTTTAATTGTACAGCCTATAGTTGGTTATATGAGTGATAGAACTTGGCATTCAAAATTTGGTAGAAGAAGACCGTATTTTTTAGTTGGAGCTATTCTTAGTTCATTAGCTTTGTTTTTTGTTCCACACTCTTCAGCACTATGGATAGCCGCTGGTTTTTTATGGGTATTAGATGCCTCAATTAATATTTCTATGGAGCCATTTCGTGCATTAGTTGCTGACAAATTAGATGAATCTCAAAGATCATATGGTTTTGTTGTACAAACATTAATTATTGGAATCGGTACATGGGTTGCATCAAATTTGCCTTGGGCTATATCTGCGCTAGGTTTTAGCGATGCTGCATCTATAGGTGTTGTTCCAGAGTCTGTTAAAATAGCTTTCAGTATTGGAGCGTTTGTTTTTTTGACTAGTATTCTTTATACAGTTTTTAAAACTGAAGAATATCCACCTGAAAATCTTGATGATTTTATAAAAAAGAAAAACACTCAAGGAAATTTTATGTCTGAAATTTCAGAAAATATTTTAAAAATGCCCGTAACAATGAAAAAACTAGGTGTAATACAGTTTTTTAGTTGGTTTGCTTTTTTTACAATGTGGAGTATGGCAAACCCAGCTTTGACTGATCACATTTTTAACTCCCCTTTTCCTGAAATAAGTAGTTATAATTTTGATATAGAAGATCAAAAAATATCTTATAATTTAGCTAATGAAGCTTTTCAAAAGTCATCAAATCTAGTTGGATCTTATATGGGGATATACGGTCTTTCTTCTATGGCATTTGCACTTTTATTAGTTGTATACACTTCAAAGTTTAATATTAATAGAAAAAATGTTCATTTAATATCTCTTATATTGGGAGGAATAGGATTCTTATTAATGTATTTCATTCCTACTGAAAAAACTTTGATCTATTCATTTATTTTAATAGGAATAGCATGGGGGAGTATTTTATCAATGCCATATGCTATGTTATCTAGTTCAGTAGATTCAGATAAAATGGGTGTTTATATGGGTATTTTTAATATGTTTATTGTAATTCCTCAAATAATTGCAGCTATTGGGGGGATTAACATTTTATCTAATTTATTTGGTCAACAGCCAATTAGTTCTATGATAATAGCTGGTATTTTCTTAATAATAGCAGGCTTTTGTAATTTACTTATTACAGAACAAAATGCAATAAAATTCCAAAAAGATTAGTATCCTTCATTTTGAATCATATTTTCATTCATATCAATTTCTTGTTGAGGAATTGGATATACTAATTTAGGATCATTCCAATAAAAAATACCATTTGTGCAGTTAAACATTCCCTGTTTTCTTTTAATATTATGAAAATGATCTCCTTCAAATCCAAGCTCTAAAAGTCTTTCAAAACTAATTGCTTCTGAAAGATCGTATTGATTAGATAAAGTTAAGTCATTAGTATTATTTGCCCGTAATCTAATTAAATTATAGTCATCTTTAACTTCAGACTCTGAATATCCTAAGTTTAGTTTGCATTCAGCTCTTGTTAAATAAATTTCAGCTAATCTAATTACTGTTACATTCATATTAACATCTTTATATTTAGATAGTCTATTAATTCCAAAAACTTTATAGTTTAATTGGCTTCTATCATCATTTGTAACATTAATAATACTATCAAATGATGATGAAAAGTTTACATCCTGCCACTTAAGCCTTCCAGTTAATGCACTATTACTCACATCTATATTTGGAATATTAATAATTTGAAAAATAGTTTCATCAGTAAAATTCCAACCTTTTATTTTATATATTTCATCTACTTCACTATTTAATGCAAAATAACCACTATTAATTATTTCGTTACAATAGAATAGTGCATCGTAATAATTATGTTTTTGAAAATGAACTTTGGATAAATACCCATATGCTGCCCATTTTGAAATTCTTTCATTTTTATTATCCGGTAATAATAAAGATGCCTCATTTAAATCTGAAATTATCTGATTGTATACTTCTTCAACTGTGGACCTAGGTGTATTTTGATGTTCTGTAGCACTTCCTATAGCTAAACGAATAGGTATTCCTAAATGACTATTATCTGAAGTATATCCTGCTGGTTGTGCGAACATTCTTAACATTTCAAAATGAGAAATTGCTCTAATAAATAAACACTCTCCTTTTATTTTTCTTGATTTTATAATATCTTCTTCTTCATGATTTGGTAAATGATATAAAACTATATTTGCCATATTTATAGCTCTATAACCATCATTCCATAATCCATTAACTTCTCCATTATACGAATTAATATCTTTTGTTCTAATTTGATTAAGCGCGAAATTTGATATTGGCGATGCGCTCCAATTGTCTGCTAGAAGTTCACTATTGGAAATGAGGCCTCCTCCAAATAAATTTATACTCTGTAGTTGATTAATAGTTCCAGTTGTAATACTTTCCAGACTATCTAGATTTGATACTGCAATTTCTGATGGGAATTTATAGTCAGGAATAATTTCTAATTGCTTTTCACAGCTCAAAATACTTATTAATATAATCGTTATTGTAAATATTTTTTTCATTATAAAGTGATATTAATTCCTGTTGTAAATGTTTTTGCCTGCGGAGGTGATAAGTAACTTACTCCTTGTGTTATTGCACCAGAACCCTCTCTGTTTACTTCAGGGTCCCATCCTTTATATTTTGTCCAAACCATTAAATTTTGTCCCGAAACAAATATTTTGATATTATCAACTTTCATTTTTTTACATATTTTTTTAGGAAAATTGTAATATAAGCTTGATTCTCTAAGTCTAATATATGAAGCATCATGTAAATGTCGAGAAGAGTTTAAATCTCTATTTTCATTTAATGAAAGTGTTGGGATGTCAGTTGTACTTTCGTTGTTTTGCCAATAGTCTAATGTTCGAATATCTTGATTCCATCCAAAACTCATATTACCAACATGTCTTTTCCCGTGATCATCATAAATCATTTGTCCCTTACTAAAAACAAAGAAAATATCTAAACCTAAATTTTTATATTCAAATGAGTTTTTAATGCCTCCAAAAAAATCAGCATATGGTTTTCCCATCACTTTTCTTTCACTTACTGAATTAGCTGCATCTAGAAGAACAAGATTTCCATCTAGGTCATATATCATTTCATTTCCATTTTCATCTAATCCAGCAAATTCAGCTATAAAGAAAACTCCTACTGGCTCTCCAACTATTGCCCTATTTTCTCCAAAATTAGTTCCAGAAAGCTCATTAGTATTTCCAAGGCTTAATACTTTGTTAGAATATTTTGAAATATTTAAATCAGTTTTCCACTTGAGTTTACTTTTTGGACCAAAATTATGACTTGTAATTTGTAGTTCTAATCCATTACTTTGAACTTCGCCAAGATTTTGAGTAACATTTGTAAATCCACTTGATGGAGAAAGAGGTGAATTTGCCACTAATACATCTGTAGATTTTGTATGATAATATTCTAATGTACCTTCAATTCTATTTTGTAAAATTCCAAAATCAAAACCAAGATCAAATGTTAGAGCAGTTTCCCATTTTAGATTAGAAACAGATGGATTATCTGGACCTATACCATGTTGGCCAGCGTAGTTTTGATTAGAGCTGTAAAAGCTATATTGATTAAAGTTTCCAATATTATCATTTCCCCTAGTACCAATACTTGATCTTAATTTTAAAAAAGACAGTATTTTATTGTCTTTTAAAAATTCTTCATCAGAAATAATCCAACCAAAAGATGTAGCTCCAAAATGACCAAATTTATTATCAGCTCCAAATCTAGAGGACCCATCAGTTCTATAAGATATTTGAAATAAATATTTCTTTTTTAATGTATAATTTGCTCGTGAAAAAAAGCTTATAATTTTATATTCTTGCCCAGTGCCATTAATTGTGAACTCTTTATACAATGCTTTGTTTGTTTCTGACAAATGGGATATATTAGGATCAGAGACTCTTTCATAACTATAATTTTCAACTGAGTGTTGACTACTAAAACCTCCAAGAATATTCAACGTATTTTTTTTATATAATTTTTTATTAAAATTAATAGTTGAATTATAATTCCAAGTATCATATCTAATGATTCTTTCTTCCAATGTAGAAAGCTTTGTATTATTAGTATCAACTTTAGTAGTGATTTCTTTTGGTGTAAAGAATCTTTCATTTTGATTAATAATATCTAAACCAAATTCATTTTTAAATGAAAAGTATTTATTTAAATTATATTCGATATTAATATTGTTGAGAAATCTGTATGATTTGTTTCTATTATCTAATAATTCAATTTCTGCTACAGGATTAAGGTTTTGAGAACCACCATTATCCCACCAAAAAAATGTTCCGTCATGATTATAAACTGGATAAATTGGTAGTGCATCTGATTGAGCTCTTCCAAGTCCTCCAGAAGCGCCTGTTTTTGCATACTTATTATCTGTTCTCCCAATACTAAAATCAGTAGTTAAATTTATTTTTTTATTTATTTTGTAATTAAGCTTGTTTTTTATTGTTGCTCTTTGAAATTCATTCCCTTTAGTAAATGTTTTTTCTTTTTTAAAGGAGCCGCCTATATAATATTTTATTTTATTATTTCCTGTGCTATATGAAAGATTTATTTCATGAAAATTACCTATCTGTAAAACCTTATCTATCCAATCTGTATTTGATATAGAGTCTAGATTTACACCATTTATCTCTTTAAGATCTTCAATATTATTTCCGTCGTTTATCCAAGCTGCCTTATATAAATCAACATATTGATTTGAGTTTAATACTTGTAATCTATTTGTTTCAGTTGATATTCCTGTATTGTAATTTAAACTAAATTTATTTGATCCTTCTTTACCACTTTTAGTAGTGATTAAAATTACACCGTTAGCACCTCTTGATCCATATATTGCAGTAGCTGATGCGTCTTTTAAAATTGTAATTGTTTCGATATCATTAGGATTAATTAGTGATAAAGGGCTAGTATTATAACCAAACCTACTTGAAGATTCACTAATATCTTCATTTAAGATGGGTATTCCATCAATAACATAAAGAGGTTCAGCTCCTCCTGAAAGAGTGTTAACACCTCTAATCCTTATCGAGGTAGGTGCTCCAGCCATTCCATTATCATTAGTTATTTGAACTCCAGCTATTTTACCTTGTAGCGAAGAAGAAAAATTATTGTTAGGTTTATCTTGTATTTCCTTTGAACTAACTGAAACTACTGAACTGGAAACTTCTCTTTTAATTTGTGTTCCATAACCAACAACAAGCACTTGATCAAGCAATAAATTATCTTTTTCTAAATTTATATTTAGTGTTATATTTTTATTTTCATTAGTATTAATAACATGTTTTTGAGTTGCATATCCAATTGAAGAAAATATTATTATGTTCTCTCCAACAGCAATATTACTAATCTTGTAATAACCATCTATATTTGAAATTGTTCCGTTTGTTGTTCCATCTATTACAACAGTTGTTCCTATAGCAGGCTCACCATTTTCATCTTTAATTGTTCCTTCTATAAATGTTTGTGCTGAAATTAACAGGCTAGAAATTAGAAAAAATGTTATAGATATTATAACCTTCATAAATTTGTTGTTAATAATGCTTTATAGATTAGTTGTAAAGCAAATATATAAATACAGTAAGAATGTCTAAAATAAATATATCATTAATTTGTATTTTTTTGGTGTGTTTATAAATAAGATAAAAAAATAAAGTTTTATTGATTATTATTGAAGATAAAAATGCTCAATTTGTTTTAATAGTTATTAAGTTAGCAGTTTATTCAGACTTATATTTCAAATAAAGAATTAAAAAAAATCTACTGCTGATATATTAATTTGATTAAGATGAAGTCTTACTAGTTTTTCGATTGGATTTTTAATGATACTTCCTATTTTACATTTATTTTTTTTAGCTATTTTGTATATTTCATCTGACAAAAAATAAGCAACGGATCCAACAAAATTAACATCTAAATCTTTATGATTTTCATAGCATAATACATGAAGATTAAAAAATTTGTCTAGTGATTTAGAAATTAAACTGCTTATCATTGGATGCTTCTTGTTTTTTAAAATAAATGGAAAATATTTTGCAAGATATACATTAGCTCTATTTTGATTATATATGTTCTTTGAAATGATTGGCCATTGCAAATCATATTCTTTTTCAAACTCTTTTATTAATTTTTCAGGCAAAATTTTATTGTAATATAGTTTTAAAATTTTTCTTCCAAAGTAATTTCCTGAAGCTTCATCTCCTATAATAAATCCAAGAGAAGGACAGTGTTTAACAATTTTTATACCATCAAAATAACACGAATTTGACCCTGTACCTAAAATACATGTGATATTTGGTTTATTATTATACATTGCAAGACAAGCTGCATCTAAATCATTTTTTATTTGTATTAATGCATTTTTAAAAAAATGAGTTAATGATTTTTTTACAATATTATTTTTTCTTTTTGAAGAACATCCTGCCCCATAAAAAAAAACATATTTAATTTCAGATTTGTATTTTTTTAAATCTGAATCTTCAAGAATACTAGTAATATTTTTAGAATTTACAAAATAAGGATTAAAGCCTATAGTGTCAAATTTATTTATTAAAGTTCCTTTCACATCAGATAATATCCAATTACATTTTGTTGATCCGCTTTCTGCGATTAGAATCATTTATTTATAATTTTAGTATCTAACCTTTGGGGCTTTGATGCGTTTTAAGTCATTTTCAATTGGTTCTAATAATCCTATAATTATATCAGCTTCTGATTTCAACTCCTCATATATTATAGAAGCATTTTGTAAGCTCTCCTTATGAGTTTGAGTGGGTCCATAAGTTGATCTTGATGATCCATATGCCGCCCATAAGTAATTCCATATTGTTGGGAATTTGTTTTTTTCTCCTATTTCAGAACGAGATTTACTGCCATTCA
>MDTA01050535.1_pt1 | contig 17774 bp, 16 predicted proteins | sample 811151 | NCBI WGS metagenome assembly MDTA01 (sample SAMN05326648, study PRJNA326480) | marine metagenome | isolation source: seawater | place: Indian Ocean: South | collected 2010
ATAACTCTAACAGCTATTTCTCCTCTATTAGCTATTAAAACTTTTTTAAACATTTATTATTTATTTAAGAAGAACTAAAGTTTGACCAAATTCTACTGGTTGACCATCCTCTACTAAAATTTTTTTTACTTCACCATCAGCTGTAGATGGTACGTGATTCATAGTTTTCATTGCTTCAACAATCATCACAGTTTGTCCTTTTTTAATTTTATCACCAATTTCTACAAATTTTTTTGCCCCTGGTTCAGGAGCCAGGTAAGCTGTCCCAATTATAGGAGATTTAATTCTTGTACCATCATTATCGTTTGTAGATTTCAATACTGCTTTATTTTGAGAAACGACAGCATTAGCAGTTGTTTGCTCAATTCCTTTTAAAGCTTTTGAAACTTTAATTTTATTCTGACCTTCTTGATATTCTAGTTCAGTTAAACCAAATTCCTTTAAGTTATCAACTAACTCTTTGATGAGTTTTTTATCAATTTTCATTATTTATAAATTTTTTCATTGCTTTTAATGACATTATATAACCATCTGACCCAAAACCGCAAATAATGCCTTTTGCTAATTTACTGATTAAAGATTTGTGTCTGAAATCCTCTCTATTATATATATTACTTATATGCAATTCAATTATAGGTATTTTTAATATTTTTAAAGCATCGTGTATCGCTACAGACGTATGAGTATAACCACCAGCGTTAATTATTAGACCTTGTTGATCAATCCTAGAATTTTGAATCTTTTCTACTAACTCTCCCTCAATATTAGATTGAAACTGAGAAAGTGTTATATTATTTTTATTAGCAAAATCTTTACACTTTTCCTCAATTTCTCTTAACGTAAAATTTCCATATTGATGTTTTTCTCTCTCACCTAAAAGGTTGAGGTTTGGACCATTAAGAATTATAATTTTATCCATCAATATCTATTATTACTACTGATTAACTGAATTATGGCAAAAATACAATTAAATGGAAAAAAAATATCAATTAAATCCAACCTTTCTTTATATGGGCTATTAAAAAAATATAATTTAAACAATAAAAAAATCGCAGTCGAATATAACGGTACTATTGTTCCAAACGTAAATTACAAAAAAAAATATTTAAAAAATGATGACAAGATAGAAATAGTTCACTTTATAGGGGGAGGATAATTGAAAAAAGATAAATTTAGGATTGCTGGCAAATCTCTTAAATCAAGACTAATTGTTGGAACAGGTAAGTATAAAAATTTTGACGAGACTGCAAAAGCAATCAAAGCATCAGGCGCTGATATGGTAACGGTAGCAGTGAGAAGGGTAAACGTTCTTGATAAAAAAAAACCTATTTTAACAGATTATTTAAATCCGAAAAAAATTATTTATCTTCCCAACACAGCTGGGTGTTTTAATTCAGACGAAGCATTAAGAACATTAAGGCTAGCCAGGGAAATGGGAGGGTGGAAATTAGTCAAACTGGAAGTGCTTGGAGATAAAAAAACTTTATACCCTAATATGATTGAAACAATCAAATCTACAAAAATTTTAGTTAAAGAGGGATTCAAGGTAATGGTTTACTGCACAGATGATCCACTTTTAGCGAAAAAATTAGAGGACTCGGGTGCTTCAGCAATTATGCCTTTAGCTTCTCCTATAGGTTCTGGTCTTGGATTACAAAATAAAATTAATATATCTTTAATAATAAAACAATCAAAAGTACCAGTTATAGTTGATGCAGGTATAGGCACTGCCTCTGATGCAACAATCGCGATGGAATTAGGATGTGATGGTGTTCTTGTTAATAGTGCAATAGCAACTGCTAAAAAACCAATAGTAATGGCTAAGGCTTTTAAAGATGCTGTTATATCTGGAAGAAATTCTTTTTTAGCAGGAAGAATGCAAAAAAATTATTTTGCATCACCAAGCTCACCAACTAAAGGCTTAATTTAATTTTTTTTTCTTTCTTCTCACCCAGAGAGTTCTTAATTTAATTTTTGTTTTCTTTTTTTTCGTATCTTTCTTGATTTTTTTTACAGATTTCTTACCTTTAGGAGTTTCTTTTACTAATTTTTTAATTTCAACAATTTTATTAATATTTTCAATTGTATTTATAATTTTTTTAGATTTATTTAATAAGTCTATTTTGTATTCTGGAATAATTAATTTTTCATCTGATAAAATCTCAATTTTAAAAAGGTATCTTTTTTGAAAATATTTGAGCTCCTCTAGTAAATTTTTTTCTATGAAAATTTTGACCTTTTCTGGAACATAGGTTTTTATTATTTTTACTTTGTCTGTAAAAGCAAGATGCTGTATCTTCTTTAAAATTTTTTGTGAAAATGACCCCAAAGAAAGCTGAGTTTCCCATCTAATAGATCCCTCTCTTAACCTTTGTCTAGTCATTTCCAAAAGACCAAAATTGCTAATTCTTCCAATTTGTATTCTCGCCCTGTCTTTTCTAATACTTTCTCTCATTTTTTTTTCCACATTTCTTCTGTTGTAAAAATTCATCATATCGATAAAGTCAACGACGATTAAACCAGATAAGTCTCTTAACTTAATTTGATGAGCTATCTCAGCAGCTGCCTCCAAATTTGTATTAAGAGCTGTTTTCTCTATGTTTATTTGTTTTGTAGATTGACCAGAATTTATATCAATCGAAACTAAAGCTTCCGTCGGGTTTATAACTAAATATCCACCAGACTTAAGTTTTACTGTAGGTTCATAAATATTGTTCAATTCTTTTTCTATATTCGCTTCATAAAATAGAGGAATTTTACCTCTGTATTTTTTTATATTTTTAACATTTCTTGGCATCAATTCTTTCATAAATCTTTTTGCTTTTTGGTAAGCTTCATTACCTTCTATATAAACGTTCTTAGTATCATTGTCGTAAGTGTCTCTTAAAGTTCTTTTAATTATATCTCCTTCTTCATAAACTAAAGATGGCGCATTTGAATTTAACGCATTTTCTTTAATTTCCTCCCAAGTTTTGAGTGTATTTTGAAAATCTTTTTCTATTTCGTTTTTTGTTTTGTTTGCACCTGCTGTTCTGACAATTACGCCCATACTTTTTGGGATTTCAATTTCGTTTAGAATGCTTCTAATTTTTTGTCTGTCTGAAGAGCTAAAAATTTTCCGCGAAATTCCTCCACCTTTTGGAGTGTTGGGCATCAAAACAATATATTTTCCGGCAAGGGAAATGAAAGTTGTTAGAGCGGCACCTTTTTGACCTCTTTCCTCTTTGATAACTTGAATTAATATAACTTGCCCAGGTCTTATTACTTCTTGAATTTTATATTTTTTTATTCCGAATGAAGATTTTACTTTTTCATGGTATTCCTTTTTTTTTTCACTTTTAGCATCATAAGAAATACTTTCCTTTACTTTTTCATTAATATTTTCTATTGAATTATCCGTTTGAGGAGCCTCCTCAATATTTTCAGTATTTTTATCTTTAAGATCCTCTCTGATTTTTTCCTCTGCAATTCTGATTATTTCTTTGTCCTCTGAAGGTATTTGATAGTAATCAGATTGGATGTCATTAAATGCTAAAAAACCATGTCTATCTCTTCCGAAGTTTACAAAAGCTGCTTGCAAGGATGGTTCTACCCTACTTATAGTAGCCAGATAAATATTATTTTTAAAATTTAAATTATTTTTGTCCTCAAATTCATACTCTTCAATCGAGTTATTTGATTTAAGAACGATTCGAGTTTCATTTGGATGCGAAGCATCAATGTATAAATTTTTTTCCATTGTAATAGAATTCCTTTTAATTTGTTGAAATTTGTAATTTTTAAAAATATCATAAAATTATTTTATACGAAATTACAGATAATTACACTTAATTTAAATTTTCTATGCCTCAAGAAAGTCAAATTTATAATCGATAAATCATAAAATGTTTGGTTTTTTCAATTTTTCAATCAAATTTATAATAGTTTTTTTTGTTGTCTTAGTCTTATTTATGTTTTCAACCTTATGGTATTTTTCTATAGGTTTACCTGATTATAAGAAGCTATCAAATTATCAGCCACCTATTTCAAGCAGAGTATACTCAGAGGACGGCAAATTGATAGCAGAATACGCCCTAGAAAAGAGATTATTTGTTCCCTTTGACTCTGTACCAAAAAAAGTAATAGATTCATTTCTTTCAGCCGAAGATAAAAATTTTTTCAATCACCCTGGTGTAGATGCAAAAGGAATAGTAAGAGCTATAATCAAAAATATAAAAAATATTTCACAAAATAAAAGGTTAGAAGGAGCGTCTACAATAACTCAGCAAGTTGCTAAAAACTTTTTATTAACAAATGAAGTCTCAATGAAAAGAAAAATTAAAGAAGCGATTCTAGCTTTTAGAATTGAAAGAGCTTATACAAAAGAAAGGATTTTAGAATTATATTTAAATCAAATATACCTTGGTCAAGGTACTTACGGTATAGCAGCAGCTAGTTTAGAATATTTTGATAAATCTATAAAAGAACTTACATATACCGATGCTGCACTATTGGCCGCATTACCCAAAGCTCCAAGTAAATACAATCCTTACAAATATCCAGAAGTTGCTAAATTCAGAAGGAATCTTGTTTTAAAAAATTTAGTAGACAATAGATTTATTTCTAAAAAAGAATATGAAAAATTTAAAGAAACAAAAATTGATTTAAAAAAAAGAAAAATACAAATTGTAAACGAAGCTAATTCTTATACTGAAGAAGTGAGAAGAACAGTAAAAGAAAATTATGGATTTGAAAAACTATATTCCCAAGGTTTAAGTATCCGAACACCTTTGAATATTAATTATCAAATTCAAGCAATCAAATCTCTAAGAAAAGGCATTGAAGATTATGACAAAAGAAGAGGGTGGAGAGGACCTATAACTAATAAGATAAAAAATAAAAATTGGAAAAATAGAATATCTGAATTTAAATTAGACCCAACTCTTGACTGGAAATTTGCAGAAGTGAACGGATTAAGTGACTACCAAATAAACTTTAGAATTATTGATAAAACTAATAAAGGTTTATCAGGAGTCATTTTAAAAAAAAATTTAAAATGGGCCATCCCAAAAAAGAAATTTATAAAGGATCGATTTGATTTAGGTGATATTATATTAGTAAAGAAAAGTAATGGTCAATGGAAATTAAAACAATATCCTAAAGTCAATGGTGGCATAATAGTTTTAGATCCATACACTGGGGATGTAAAAGCATTAGCTGGTGGATTTAATTTTAAAACGAGTGAATTTAACAGGGTAACTCAAGCTAAAAGACAGCCAGGATCTGCATTTAAACCAATAGTTTATGCTGCAGCCTTAGAAAATGGTTTTGCTCCCAATACTATAATCCTCGATGCGCCATTTGTTGAAAGTCAAGGGGTTGGTTTAAAAAATTGGAAACCTGAAAATTATGGAAAAAAATTTTACGGACCATCTACTTTTAGAAAGGGAATAGAGTATTCTAGAAACCTAATGACAGTAAGGATAGCAAAAATATTAGGAGTCGACAAAATTTTAGATTTATCAAAAAAATTAAATATTTATGATGAAATCCCTGAATTATTGTCAGTTTCACTTGGTGCCGCTGAAACAACTCTTATTAATTTAACTGCCGCTTATGCACCTTTTGTAAATGGAGGAAAGAAAATAGATCCTAATTTGATATCAAGAATTCAAGATAGAAGAGGACAAACAATTTTTCAATTAGAAAACAGGAAATGTTTAGGGTGTGATAAATTTATTAATCAGTCATCAAATTTTCCTAAAATAGAAAATACAAATGAGAGAGTTTTTAGCCAAGAAACCGCTTATCAAATGGTGTCAATTCTTAGAGGGGCAGTGGAAAGAGGAACAGCAAAAAAATTAAGATCTCTTAATGTACCTTTAGCAGGAAAAACTGGAACTACTAACGACAACTTTGACGCCTGGTTCATTGGTTTTTCATCTAATTTAGTAATTGGTGTTTATGTAGGTTTTGATAACCCAAAAACTTTAGGGAAATTTGAAACAGGTTCCAAGGCAGCATTGCCTATATTTAAAGATTTTATTGAAAATGCACTTTTTAAAGATGACTTCGAGGATTTTGATATTCCAGAAAATATTCTATTAACGTCTTTAAATTACAATACAGGTTTGAAAGCAGAATCTGGAGAAAAAAATACAATTATTGAGGCTTTGAAATTACAAGATATTAACAATATTGATAATAATAACTTAATTTCGATTAGTGGTCGTGATACATTAGTTAAGTTTAGACAATTTTATTAATGCAAAATTTTGAAAATAAATTAGAAACTGTTGAGAAAATCCTTAAAAATATAAGGGGGTATCTTTGATAAAGAAAAGGTCGAGGCCAAACTTAAGGAATTAGAAAAAACTCTACTTCTTGAAAATTTTTGGAAAGATAAAGAATTAGCCAAAAAAACAATTAAACAAAAAAAAAAATTAGAAAATATTTCAAATTCTTACAAAAGCAATCTTTCAGAAATAATAAATATTAAAGATTTATTTAAATTAGCTTCACAAGAAAATGATGAAGACACTATTAAAGATTGTATTTCTAAAGTTGATCAAATCACTTTAGAAGTAAGAAAAAATGAGGTGAGGTGTTTTCTTTCTGAAGAAAGTGATGATTACAATATTTATCTAGAAATTCACGCAGGTGCAGGAGGAACTGAAAGCCAGGATTGGGCTGATATGCTGAGAAGAATGTATATGAAATGGTTTGATAAAAAAGGTTTTAAATATGAGTTGATTAGCGAGCATAAGGGTGATGAAGCTGGAATTAAATCTTCTACTATTAAAGTTGATGGTAATTATTTGTATGGCCTTATGAAAGGAGAGTCTGGAGTGCACAGATTAGTTAGAATTTCTCCATTTGATAGTGGTGCTAGACGTCATACGAGTTTTGCTAGCGTATGGGTCTATCCCGCTGTGGAAGATGATATTAATATTAAAATCGATGATAAAGATCTAAGAATAGATACTTACAGATCAAGTGGTGCAGGAGGACAGCACGTGAATACTACTGATAGCGCTGTAAGAATAACACATTTGCCCACAAAGATTGTTGTTCAGTGTCAGAATGAAAGGTCTCAACACAAAAATAAAGAGACCTGTTTCAAAATGCTTAAAGCTAGATTATACGAATATGAAATCCAAAAAAGGGAAGAGGAAAATCAAAAAGAACTTAATAGCAAAACTGATATAGGATGGGGTCATCAAATAAGATCATATGTATTGCAACCTTACCAGTTAGTTAAAGACTTAAGAAATAAAACAGAAAACACAAATCCTTCAAGTGTTTTAGAAGGAAATATTGATATGTTTATTGAAGAAGGTATTAAAAATAGATAATGAAGAAAATTATATTTTATATATTTTTACTTACATTTTTTTTATTAGTTTCGTTAATTTTAATATTATCTTCAATAGGAATAGAAACAGATAGATTTAACACTTTTATTCAAAAAAAAATTAATCTTTCCAATAATAATATTTCCCTAGAATTAAATACGGTTAAATTTAAACTTGATATTAAGGAAATTAGTTTATTTTTAAATACTGAAAGCCCTATTTTACAGTACCGAAGAATATCAATACCAGCTCGAAATATTAAGGTTTACATCGATTTTATATCTCTTATTAAAGCTGATCCAAATATAAAAAAAATTAATATAGTTTTTGATAATATAGATATAAACCAAATAAAAAAAATATCTAATTCTTTTAAACCCTCAAATTTTACAAGTTTTGTAAAAAATAAAATTAAAGCGGGAAAAGTAAATACTGTACTTGAGGTATACCTTACCAAAGAAAATTTATTAGAGAATTTTATAGCACGCGGTTCAGTTTCAGACTTGAATGCTGAAATCAAAAAAAATCTAAGTCTAAATAAAACTGAATTTAAATTTTTTGTAGATAAGACAGATATTTTATTAACAAATATTTTAGGTGAATTAGGGCCATATAAAATAAAAGATGGTGATTTAAAATTAGAGCTGTCTTCAGAAATTAATTTAGAGACAAATTTCTATACCAATCTAAATTATGACGACAAAAAAGTTCAATATAAAGATTTTTTAAAAGATTTTTCCTTATTAAAAGAAGTTTCTAATTTAAAAGCAGAGCTGAAAAATAACTTTCTTTTAAGGTTAGATAAAACCTATAAAATCAAAGATTATAAATTAAAAAGTACTGGAAAAATAATTGAAGCTAATTTTAATTTTGAAAAACCTTTAAAAAATTATTTTGGTAAAAAAAAAATTGATTATTTAGCAATTAAAAGTTCAGAAATTGAAAGTAGTTTTAGCCCAAAAAAAAATTATGCCAAAATTATTGGAAAATACTCCTTAGATAAAGAAAAATTTCTATCTTTTGATTTAGAAGGCGATTTATCAAAAAAACTTACAAAATTAAAATTTAGAGGTGACTATGATAAAGAAATTAAATTTGAACCTATAAACTATTTTAAGCCTAACAAAAAAGTGGCAAACATATCTTTAGATTTAGAAAAACAAAAAAAAATTTTTAAGATTAAAGAATTTATTTTGAAAGATGAAAAAAGTTCATTTTTAATTAATGATTTAAATTTTAATCAAAGTAAAATTTTATCTTTGAAAAAAATTTCAATAAAAACAGAATTAAATGGTAGATTAAACAATGATTTTTCCATATCTAGTGAAGATAAAATTTCTATCTCAGGTAATCACTTTGATGCAAAAAATATACCAAAAATTCTTAATAGAGAAAATAAAACAAATATATTTTCTAATATTAATAATGATATTGAAATCGACTTCAAAAATATATCAGCACCATTATCAGAACGTATTAAAAATTTTAAATTAATTGGAAAAGTTGAAAAAGGTAAATTTACCAAAATTTCTGCCAAAGGGGATTTTGGAAATAATAATTATTTAGATATATCAATGAAAAAAGATAAAGTGAGTCAAAAAAAATATTTAGAGATTTATTCTGATTTAACTAAGCCTTTATTAACCGAATTTAATTTTTTCAAAGGTCTTACTGGAGGAAAGCTTTTATATTCATCAATCATTAACAAAAAAAATTACAGCTCCAAATTAAAAATTGAAAATTTTAAAGTTGTTAATGCTCCTGGTATGGTAAAACTTTTATCTTTTGCAGATTTAGGCGGTTTAGCAGATCTAGCAGAGGGCGAAGGGCTTTCATTTGATATTTTAGAAATAAGTATGGAAAAAAATAATGAATTATTGAAATTAAATGAAATTCTAGCTTTGGGCCCAAGTATTTCAGTTCTAATGGAAGGTTATCAAGATAAGTCTATAACAAGTCTCAGAGGAACCTTAATTCCCGCGAAAACTTTAAATAAGTTAATTTCAAAAATTCCTTTGATAGGCGATATAATCATACCTAAAGAAGTTGGGGAAGGGTTATTCGGCATAAGTTTTAAGATGAAGGGACCACCAGGAGCAATAAAAACAACTATTAACCCTATAAGAACCTTAACTCCTAGATTTATACAAAAAATTGTAGATAGAAATAAAAATCTTAAATAATTTTAACAATATAGTGTTTCTTTTTTCCAAAAGAAATTTTTAACGTTTTTTCCTTAAAATCTTTTTCACTTAAAATTCTACTGTCATCTAACACTACTTTATCATTGATTTTGAGACCTTTGTTAGCAATCGCTCTTCTTGCTTCACTTTTAGAGGACAATATTTTATTTTGAGATATAAAATTTAAAAAATTTATACCTAAATTAAGTTGATTATGTTTTATTCTTATTTCAGGCAGGTCTATTCCTAAACCGCCTTCCTTAAATGTTTTTTTAGCAGTATTTTCTGCCTTTTTTGATGCAGTTTCACCGTGTAGAATTTTAGTTGCTTCATTAGCTAATAAAATTTTAAGGTTATTTATATTTTTTTCTTTATCGCATATATTATCAATATAACTTGTTTCTAATTCCGTAAAAAAATTTAAGAATCTTTTTACATCTCTATCGTCTGTATTTCTCCAAAACTGCCAATAATTATAAGATGAAAATAAATCTTCATTGAGCCATATCGCTCCCTTTTCAGTTTTCCCCATTTTAGCTCCTGATGCTAAAGTTATTAAAGGACTAGTTAAACCATAAGACTCTTTTTTAAGTAATCTTCTGATTAATTCAACACCATTGATAATGTTACCCCATTGATCAGAGCCTCCAATTTGTAAAATACAATTTTTGTTTTTAAATAATTGATAAAAGTCAAAAGCTTGTAAAATCATATAATTAAACTCCATATAACTAAGAGACTGCTCTCTTTCTAATCTTAATTTAACACTATCAAAAGTTAGCATTTTATTAATTGTGAAATGAATTCCTATATCTCTTAAAAACTGAATATATTTTAACTTTGTAAGCCATTCCGCATTATCTACGAATATTGGTTTCGTTTTTTTATTAGATGTATCTAAAATTTTTGTAAACACTTTTTTTAAACTTTTAATATTTTTTTTAATGTCTTTTTTTTCTAAAATTTTTCTAGTCGAGTCTTTTCCAGAAGGATCACCAATTAATGTTGTTCCTCCGCCTAAAAGTACGATAGGTTGGTGACCATATTTTTGCATCAATTTTAAAATCATTATCTGAAGTAGGCTTCCGACGTGAAGACTTTTAGCCGTGCAATCGAAACCTATATATCCACAAATAGGCCTTTTATTACAAATTTCCTCAAGTTTGCCTAAATCAGTGCACTGATTAAGATAACCGCGAGACTGCATTTCCAGTAAAAACTTATTTTTCATTGCTTAATTTGTTAATCCACTATTATACAAAAATTGTTATAAATAAATAAAAATATGCATAAAAATTATACTTCTTTAGGTTTAATGAGTGGAACTTCTGGGGATGGAGTCGACACTTCTATTATAAAATCAAATGGAATTGATCAATTTGATATAGTTAAAGACAAGTATTACGAATATGATTCTCATATTTTTGAAGAAATACACTCAATTAAAGAAAAAATTTTAAAAAAAACTGACCTTGAAAAATACCACAAGGAATTATTGGATTTAGAAAGGAAAATAACGATTTTTCACGCGAAAATAATTAAGGATTTAAAACTTTCAAACGAGAATATTTTAATAGGTTTTCACGGTCAAACCGTTTATCATAATTCCAAAGAAAAAATTTCGAAACAATTAGGCGATGGAAAATTACTAAGTCAATTAATACAAAAAAAAATAATTCATAATTTTAGAAAAAATGATTTAATAAATGGAGGAGAGGGCGCCCCATTAGCTCCTATATTTCATCAATTAGTAGCAACTCAAAAAAATATTTCAATGCCAGTTTGCTTTTTAAATATTGGTGGTATTGCAAATATTACAATAGTAAAGAAACGCATTGGATCACCTGACCTTTTGAGCAAAGATATTGGGCCAGGAAATTGTTTAATAGATAATTGGGTAAGAAAAAATTCTAATGAAAAATTTGATGTAAATGGAAAATTAGCCTCAATTGGAAACATTAATGAAATTATTTTAGAACAAGCACAAGAATTATACTTGAATAGAATTAATAAACAAAAAAAATCTTTTGATACCAATGATTTTGACATTTCTTTTGCGCGTGGACTATCCTTGGAAGATGGCGCAAAAACATTAACAGATTTTACAGCAAGTATTATAGGTGAAGAATTATCACTATCAAGAAAAGAAAGTGATAAGTTAAATGAAATTTTAGTTTGTGGCGGAGGAAGGAAAAACTTATATCTTATAAATAAAATTCGAGAAAATTTACCTTCTGATTTAAAATTAAAATCTATAGATGAATATAAAATTAACGGAGATTTTATAGAGTCCCAAGCATTTGCGTTTTTGGCTATAAGATCATTCTTGAATTTACCGATATCTTTCCCAAGTACAACTGGATGTAAAAAACCTTGCTCAGGCGGCGAAATAATAGAAAATTAGATTAATGCGGTTTTTTCTTTCAAATATTTTTCAATTTCTAATTTTAATTCCTTTTCTTTATCTTTAAAAAAATGATTTGAATTTTTTATTTTTGAGAACATTACTTCAACGCCTTTTTGACTCTTAATTCTATTGTCTAATTCAGCAATACTTTCTTTAGTTACTAATTCATCATTTTCACTATAAACAACTTGCCCAGAAGTTGGACAAGGTGCAAGAAAAGAAAAATCATAAACATTAGGCTGTGGAGATATAGCTATAAAATTATTAACTTCAGGTCTTCTCATAATTAATTGCATACAGATTAGCGATCCAAAAGAAAAACCTGATACCCAACATTGACTATAGTCCAAATTTTGTCTTTCAATCCAGTCAAGCGCTGCAGCTGCATCAGATAATTCTCCTTGTCCATTGTCAAAAACACCGTCACTTTTTCCAACACCTCTAAAATTTACTTTTATAACTGAAAAACCATTCTCTAAGAAAACATTATACATTAGTTGAACAATTCTATTATTCATTGTTCCTCCATACTGAGGATGAGGATGAAGCACGATCGCTACGGGGGAACCGAACTTAGGATTTTTATAATACTTCGCTTCAAGTCTACCGGCTGGACCAGGAATAAAAATTTCTAAACTTTTAGGTTTCATAGTTGATAATGATTATTATTAAAATAAAAAGCACTGAGTTATAGCACGTTTTTATGCGACAAATATTTTTTTTTAATCCTGACTAAATTAGTAGGAATTCGTTTAAAACTATTATAATACAACAAGAATTATGAAGTTAACAAATAAAGGAAGATATGCAGTGATGGCAATGGCTGATATAGCCTTGAATGCTGGAGATAGACCAGTGAGCCTCACAGAAATATCAACTAGACAGAACATTTCTTTAGCTTATTTAGAGCAAATTTTTTTAAAGCTAAAAGATAGCAAACTAGTTAAAAGTTCTAGAGGTGCTAATGGCGGATACGTTTTAGAAAAACCAGCATCAGAGATAAAGCTTTCAAATATAATTTACGCAGTGGACGAAGAAGTAAAGACTTTAAACTGTAAAAAAAATTCTAAAAGAGGATGCAATAATAAATCAACCAAATGTATAACACATAATTTATGGGATCAACTAGATCAGCATATAAATGGTTTTTTTGAAAAGATCAAATTACAAGATTTAACCAAAATAAATTAAAAACGATGAAAAGTGGAGAATTAAAAAATCAAGAATATAAATACGGTTTCACTACCGAGATTGAAAATATAAAGGCGCCAAAAGGTCTTTCAGAGGAAACTATAAAATTTATTTCTAAAATTAAAAACGAACCTGAGTGGATGTTAGAATGGAGATTAAAAGCATTTAAAAGGCTAAAAGTTTTAAAAGAACCCAATTGGCAAAAACCAAAGTATCCAAAAATTAATTATCAAGATTTATATTATTACTCTGCTCCAAAAAGTATGAAAGATAAACCTAAAAGTTTGGATGAAGTTGATCCAAAACTAATTGAAACATATAATAAATTAGGAATACCTCTTAACGAACAAAAGAGATTAAGTGGAGTTGCTGTTGATGCGGTGTTTGACTCAGTTTCAGTCGCAACTACATTTAAAGGTGAACTTGATAAAAAAGGAATAATTTTTTGTCCTATATCAGAGGCAATACAAAAACATCCTGATTTAGTTAAGAAGTACTTAGGTTCTGTAATTCCAATAAGTGATCACTATTTTGCTACACTTAACTCTGCAGTATTTACTGATGGATCTTTTGTTTACATACCACCAAATACAAGATGTCCAATGGAACTTTCAACTTATTTCAGAATAAATGCATCTGAGACAGGTCAATTTGAGAGAACATTAATAATTGCTGATAAAGGAAGTTATGTTAGTTATTTAGAGGGATGCACAGCGCCTATGAGAGATGAAAATCAACTTCATGCCGCAAATGTAGAATTAGTAGCCTTAGATGATGCAGAGATAAAATATTCAACTGTTCAGAATTGGTATCCAGGCGACAAAGATGGTGTCGGAGGTATTTACAATTTTGTTACAAAAAGAGGTGCGTGCAGAGGAAAGAATTCTAAAATTTCATGGACTCAAGTTGAGACAGGATCCGCAATAACTTGGAAGTACCCTAGTTGTATTTTGCAAGGTGATAACTCTGTAGGTGAATTTTACTCGATTGCTATTACTAATAACCATCAAAAAGCAGATACTGGCACCAAAATGATACACTTAGGCAAAAATACAAAAAGCAAAATTATTTCAAAAGGAATTTCAGCCGGTCGAGCTGACAACACATACAGAGGCCTTGTAGACATTAATGCAAAAGCTAAAAATTCTAGAAATTACACTCAATGTGATTCTCTTTTGATGGGTAATAAATGTGGAGCACATACTGTGCCTTATATAAAAAACAAAAATTCTTCTTCAATAGTTGAGCACGAAGCTACGACATCTAAAATTAATGAGGATCAACTGTTTTATTGTAATCAGAGAGGACTTAATCAAGAGGAAGCGGTAAGTCTAATAGTTAACGGTTTCTGTAAAGAAGTTTTACAGCAACTTCCAATGGAATTTGCAGTGGAGGCACAGAAATTAGTTTCTATTAGTTTAGAAGGGAGTGTTGGTTAATGCTTCAATTACAAAACTTAAAGGCTTCAGTGAACGATAAATTAATATTAAATGGATTAAATCTAGAGATTAAAACTGGTGAAGTGCATGCAATTATGGGCCCAAATGGATCTGGAAAAAGTACATTAGCAAATATTTTATCCGGTAAAAATGGTTATGAAGTAAGCGGGAGTTTAAAGTACGAGGGTAATAACTTACAAGATATCCCTATTGAAGAGCGGGCGCAAAAAGGAATTTTTTTAGCTTTTCAGTATCCTTTAGAAATTCCAGGAGTAAAGACAACCAACTTTCTTAAAACTTCATTGAATACTATCAGAAAAGCAAAAGGTGAGAAAGAATTAGACACCTTGACGCTTTTAAAATTAATTAAGGAAAAAGCTTCTGAATTAAATATTGATGAAAAGTTTTTATCTAGACAACTAAATGTTGGTTTTTCAGGTGGTGAAAAAAAGAAAAATGAAATTCTTCAAATGAAACTCTTAGAACCAAAATTATCTATTTTAGATGAAACTGACTCAGGCTTAGACATCGACGCATTAAGAATTGTTGCAGACGGAGTAAATTCTCATAAGAATAAAAATAATGCTTTTTTAATAATTACTCATTACCAAAGATTACTTGACTATATAAAACCGGATTTCATTCATGTTTTATCAAAAGGTAAAATCATTAAAACAGGATGCGCTGACTTAGGGCAAGAATTAGAGAAAACAGGATATGAAAATTTATAATAATGGAACAATTATTCAACGTTGATTTTAAAAAAATATCTTCTTCCTCTGAAAGAGAGGCGTTAGACCGAAAAAAAAATTTTGAAATTTTCTTAAAAACTGGTCTTCCAAATAAAAAAAATGAAAATTGGAAGTTTAGCGATTTCAATTCCATAATTAATAAAAACTTTAAAAAAATTACAAACAATATTGATTTTAAATTTGAAAAAAAAATTGAATTAATAAATGACTTTGAACATAATCATATTGTTCTTGTAAATGGAATATTAAAATCCTGCGATATAAGATTTGAAGAAAGAGAAAAAATTAAAATTGAAAAATCTAACTCAACCGATTTTTTCAATCACAATTCTAGCAACAATCTTTATTATCTTAATAAAGCTTTAACTATAGGCGGATTTAATTTGGAGGTGCAAAAAAATTATAAATGTAAAAAGCCAATAATAATTTATAACTACTTCACTTCAAATTTAGAAAATAAGATTATTAACAATTCAAATAAGATCACATTAAATCACAATTCTGAACTTACACTAATTGAATATAATATCGGTGAAAATTGTAAATTTTTAAAAAATACTTTTGAAAATATAAACATTGATCAAGGTTCATTATTAAAAAGTATTATTATTCAAAAAACAAAAAATAATGGTTATTTTTATAAAAATATATCTGGGTCTCAAGGTTATAATTCGGGGTATCAAAAATTTATATTAAGCTCTGGGCTAAAATTTAATAAAATCGAGATTGATATAAATTTAGAAAAAGAAAACAGTAATTGTTATATTTTGTCTGGATTGAATTTAGGTAAAGGAGAACACCAGGAAATCAAAACTCGAATAAATCATTTAGCTCCAAATTGTAAAAGTTATCAAAAAATTAAAAATGTTTTAGAAAATGCAAGTAACGGGGTTTATCAAGGAAAAATATTTGTGAAAGATATTGCTCAAAAAACTGATGCATATCAATTAAGTAAAGCCCTCATATTAGATGACCAAGCTGAATTTAACGCCAAGCCAGAATTAGAAATTTATGCTGATGATGTAAAGTGCTCTCATGGTTCAACATCAGGCAGCTTAGACGAAAATGCTATTTATTATTTAATGACCAGGGGAATAGAATTGAAAGTGGCGAGAAAACTTCTAATAGATGGCTTTCTTAATGAAATTTTTGAAAATATACCTGATGAAAAATTAAAGAATTTCCTCGAAAAAAGTATGAAGGAGCATATTTATGGAATTTAATAATATAAAATCAAAATTTCCAATATTTAAACAAAAAATTAAGGGAAAACCTTTAATATATTTAGACAGCGCTAATTCTTCACAAAAACCAAAAACTGTAATTGATGAAATATCAAGATTTTATGAAACTGAATTTTCTAATGTTGGAAGAAGTGTCCATACTTTAGCAGTCAAAGCTACTAATAAATTTGAAGAAACAAGAGACATTGTTAAATCTTATATTAATGCCAAACATAGAGAAGAAATAATTTTTACAAAAGGAGCAACAGAAGCAATAAATTTAGTAGCTAATACTTATGGAGAAAAATTTATTAATAAAGGAGATGAAATTCTTCTCACCGAATTAGAGCATCATTCAAATTACGTACCATGGCATTATATAAGAAAAAGAAAGGGTGCAGTAATAAAATTTGCCTCCGTAAATGATGACGGAGAGATTGATATCGATGAGTTTAAAAAACAAATAACGGGAAAAACAAAAATGATAGCTTTCACCCATATCTCAAATGTCACAGGCACAATTATGCCAGTGAAAAAAATTATTGATTTGGCAAAATCCAAAAATATTCCAGTCTTAATTGATGGGACGCAAGGTGCTCCTCATTCAGTTTTAGATGTGCAAAATTTAGGATGTGATTTTTACGCTATTTCGTGTCATAAAATGTATGGCCCAAACGGGCTAGGTATACTTTATGCTAAAAAAAAATGGGCTGATCAATTACCGCCATATCAAGGTGGAGGAGGAATGATTAGCGAGGTAAAAAAAGATGATATATCGTATGCTGAATCACCTACAAAATTTGAGGCTGGGACAATGCAAACCGCTGAAGTAGTGGCTTTTTCTAAGTCAATCAAATTTATCCAAGATTTAGGTATTAAAAACATAGAGAAATATGAAAACCAAGTTTTAGAGTATGGTTTAGAAAAATTGCGAAAAGATAACTCTGTTAATATTATTGGTAATCCAAAAAATAGAGCTTCTATAATGTCGTTTACGATTAAAGGAGTCCACCCCCACGACATAGCAACTATTTTAGATGATGACGGAGTAGCTATAAGAGCGGGTCATCATTGTTGTCAAATTCTTCATGAAAAACTCGGAATCCCAGCTTCTGCAAGAGCCTCATTAGGAGTTTACAACAACAAAGAAGATATTGATGTTTTATGTGAGTCAATTAAAAAATGTAAAAAAGTATTTCAAATTTAAATGGAATTAAAAGAATTATATCAAGAAATTATATTAGA
>MDTA01061294.1_pt1 | contig 17769 bp, 22 predicted proteins | sample 811151 | NCBI WGS metagenome assembly MDTA01 (sample SAMN05326648, study PRJNA326480) | marine metagenome | isolation source: seawater | place: Indian Ocean: South | collected 2010
TAGTTTTTTACCAGATAATACTCCATACTCTTTGAAACTATCAGTATCAAATAGAACATGAGAGTCTTTAACATACGCATTACCATTCTCAATTATCTTTTCTATAGACGAGATTATTTTCGAGATTGTATCAGTGACTTTTGGCTCATGTGTTGGCTCAATATTACCCAAATCAGCCATATTGTCATGATAAATCTTTGTGTACTTCATAGTAATTTTATCTATAGATATCCCTTCCTGTTTTGAAGCATCAATTATTTTATCATCGACATCCGTGATGTTTCTTATATATTTTACGGATTTATATTTAGACATTAAAAGTCTGTATAGAATATCTGGAACTATGGCGGCTCTCGCATTACCAATATGCGGGTGACCATACACTGTCGGACCACAAACATACATTGATACAGAATCATCAAGGAAGGGTTTGATCACTTCTTTTTTTCTGGTTAAAGTATTATATAATTTAATGGTCATGTTAGAATATAAGTATAAATTGTCGAGTATAATGAAAAAAACAATATCAATACTATTACTCTTTATAACTATAACACTTAGTTATACATACAGCAAAAGTGTTGATGCAACAGATGGAGAAGTAAAATTGGCTATCATACACACGAATCAAGGTGAGATAAAAATTAAACTGTATGAAAATGAAGCTCCTGAGACTTCAAAAAATTTCATAGAGTATGCAAAAAGCGGTAAGTACAATGGAACTATTTTTCATAGAGTCATAGCAGACTTTATGATTCAAGGAGGTGGTCATCTACCTGATATGTCTGAAATTACCACAAATGCTCCAATAGTTAACGAATCATCAAACAACATAAGTAACAAGAAAGGCACGATTGCCATGGCTAGAACATCAGACCCTCATTCTGCAACTTCACAATTCTTTATAAACTTAAAAGATAATGATTTCCTTGATAAAAGCAAATCACCTGATGGTTATGGTTATTGTGTATTTGGAGAGGTGGTTGAAGGTATTGAGACTGTGGAAATAATAGGATCCGCTCAAACCGGTAATGTAGGATACTTTTCAGACGTTCCTACAAACACCATCACTATAGATAAAATTGAAATATCTGAGTAATGGATACTATTTTTATCTCTGATTTACATCTTGATAAAACTAGGTCTGATACCGTTAATTATTTTCTAGACTTCATCAAAGATCGATCTGCTACTCTAGAAAAATTATATATTTTGGGTGACTTTGTTGAGTCTTGGGTTGGGGATGATGATCCTGCAGATGGAGTAATCGATGCATTTGAGATTCTAAAATCGATATCTAAGCAAACTAAAATATACTTTATGCATGGTAATCGTGACTTTATGATTTCATCTAAGATCTGCGTTAAATATGGCATGGAGTTAATTGAAGACCCTACATTGATTAACCTTCATAATCGAAGAATATTGTTAATGCATGGCGATACTCTTTGTGTTGATGATATAAAGTATCAAGAATTTCGTCAGTTAGTCAGGAAAAAATCTTGGCAAACACAAATGATGCAGAAGTCACTCGAAGAACGACTGATGATTGCCAATACGCTTAGAAATAAAAGTATCAATGAAACTACTAACAAAGATGAATTTATCATGGATGTTAATGAAGAAGAGGTAAAAAAATGCTTCGTGAGATCTGGCGCAGAAATGATAATACATGGACATACTCATAGACCAATGATACATGAGGTAGAGATTGATAAGCAAAAACATAAAAGAATCGTCTTAGGCGATTGGAACACGAAGAGTCATGTTTTTATACTAAATAAAAAAAATACAGAACTCCAAGAAATTCAACTCAAGTAATATCACTTAATAATATCGAAGCTTTTGATCGTTTTTGGATTAGCAATATTTTCTATAATGTCTTTTGTAATCATACGAAGTTTTGCTTTCTCTTGGATCGAATTAATATCAAAATTTAACAACAGCTTAAGATCCTTTCCAGAAATCTTGTAACCTTGGAAATGATTGTTAGCTCTCTTGAAGCCTTTAAGTTTGTCATAGTAAAAAATATCCTTTTCTTTTATCGAAGCTATTGGAATTTCTGATGTTACTGCATACCCTAAATTTTTCAGCATTAATAGCTCAAATCCTATAATAACACTGTCTTGATGATCCTCTGTAGAGCTCATATAGGATATGTAATTGCGATAAAAATTAAATAATGTTTTTTGTGGTTGATTTTTAGGCACTAGCCTATAAATGAGTTCATTAAAATAAATAATCAATAAAATATACTCTTTTTTTATTATGTGTGACTCACATAATTCATATTTTATTAACAAAGGAAGGTTAGCTCTAGATATATTAATTATAAATTCTCTAGAAGGTTGGAGTTGTGAAATATCTTTTCGTTTCTTAGCTCCTTTAAGAATTGTCGAAATTAGACCACTTTCCTCAGTTAAGAAATCAAATATAATACTAGTTTCTCCAAATGATCTTGAGTGAATTATAAATCCTTTATCAGTAATATTGCTCAAGTAATGTAGCCCAAGTTTTTTAGGAAATTATAGTCATTTTTCCAGTTTTTCTTAATTTTAACCGTTAAATCTAAAAATATTTGCTTAGTAAGTATCGCCTCAAGCTGATGTCTTGCATTTATCCCTATTTTTTTAATATTACTACCAGATTCACCGATGATTATTTTTTTCTGATTGGTCTTTTCGACATATATACTTCCGTAAATTTTGACAAGATTTTTATTTTCAGTAATGCGATCAGTAATTACTGCACAGTCATAAGGCACCTCGTCGTAAGTAAGCTCATTTATAACACCTCTAATAATTTCTTGGACAAAGATATTATCAATTTCATGCTGTTTGCTTTTATTACTCTCATTAATTGTTTCTTTGGCTAGGGCTTTTATATAATCTGTTAGTTTTGTGAGACCATCTTCAGATTTAACAGAGACAGAAAAAATTGGATGAATATAAGATTTTGTTAGAATGCTAATCGTTTTTACTAAAGCATTTTTGCTAAGCAAATCGATTTTATTAATAACTATGATAACTTTCTTTTTCATCATCTCTGCCGTTTCAATTATAGACTTATCCATATCTGATACTCCCTTATTTGCCTCAAAAATAATTATTAAAACATCTATTTGATCAATTGGACGTAAAAAAGATTTTTTCATTAGAACTGAAAGTAAACTCTTATCAAATACAGACACACCGGGTGTATCATATATTGATATGTCTACATTATCATTTATAACTGACGAGTGAATATTAACTCGTGTTGTTTGTGGTTTGTTGCTAACACTACTAACATATGAATTACAAAGGTAATTCATTATCGAGGATTTACCAACGTTACTCTGACCCGTTAAAACTATTTTTATCGTTTTCATATTTCTTCAACTTTTCCAAGATTATGCTGGAGGCATGTTTCTGGCCTACTTGAACATTCTTACAATTAGACTCTGCTTTAATCTTATATGAGATTAGTTCACATGTTACTAGAAACCTTGGGTTATGCTCGATCTTATTGAGCTTTGTCGTCCTATATACTGGTAAATCAATATTCTTCGCTTGACAATATTCTTGCAAGAGTGTTTTGGGATCTTTTGTACCTATAATTTTTTTGAATTGTAAATTATTCTGCAACAATCTTAGTATTATATTTTTTGTTGTCTCATAATTACTGTCAAGATAAATAGCTCCAATCATTGATTCAAAAAGATCTGCCGAAATACTCATCTTGAGATTGTGATCGTTTAATCTAATATTATTTGCTTTAACAAGATTCACTAAACCAAGTTTCAACGATATTTCAGCTAACATTTCTTTACTGATAATTTTCTGAATCTCTCTAGACAAACTTCCTTCATCAGCATTATCATACATAGAATATAAATAATGCGTAATAACCAGCCTTATTATTGCATCACCAAGAAGTTCCAGTCTCTCATAATTAAAGTTACTCTGACTTTTGTGGGTAAATGCTTGTATTAATAACTTCTCATTTATGAATTTATACTTAATGCTACTCTCCATGAACGAGCTTAAATTAATAGTTTCATTCATAGCATTTTTACTCATTCAATATCTTTGCCAATTCGATCAAATATCTTGATTTCTGATTGTGGATTCCAGTACATCCAAATCATAAAAGCTTCGCCAATTAGATTATTTTTGTGCACTGTACCCCAATAACGGCTATCATTACTATTGTCCCTATTGTCACCTAATACAAAATAATTATTATCAGGGACCTCAAATTCAAAATTAACACCTCTACCTGAGCTATTTAAGATTAGGTATTTTTTATATCCATTATCCTCGATATAAATCATTTCATCTGATGAATGAATATTAGAAAACTGTGGATCGTTAACTTTTTTCAGTTGAAGCTCCTCTCCATTTATGAAAAGAGTTTTATTTATGTATTTTACTTTATCGCCTGGGATACCAACTACCCTTTTGATATAATTTATTTTTGTATTCTCAGGGAACTGGAAAACAATCACATCTCCTCTATTTGGATAATCATTCTCATATATTAATGTATTTATGAGTGGTACTCTCAAGCCATATCTGTACTTATTAACAAGAATAAAGTCACCTACGAGTAGTGAAGGAATCATAGATCCTGATGGTATCCTGAAAGGTTCGATTACAAAAGATCTGATAAAAAGGACAATAAATAATATAGGAAATAAAGAAGCTAAAAATTCAAAGATAAACAAAGCTTTATTATTGGGTTTAAAAGATCTAAAAATAATAAATGAGATACCACAAACTAGAGTTAGTATTAATAAAAGAGCTGTAAAATCCATATTATTTTTTGGGCGTCATAAATTCATAGAAAGCTTCTTTAGGGATTTCTACATTCCCAATTTTTTTCATCTTTTTTTTACCTTCCTTTTGTTTCTTAAGTAACTTCATTTTACGAGTAACATCGCCTCCATAAAGTTTTGCCGTAACATCTTTTCTAAATCCTCTAATTGATGTGGATGCAATTATTTTTGAGCCAATACAAGCTTGTATAGATATTTCAAACATTTGCCTTGGTATAAGATTTTTTAAGTTTTCAATCATTTCTCTTGCTTTACGATATGAGTTATCATTATGCATTATTTGTGATAAGGCATCTACGCGTTTTTTATTTACGTTTATATCAAGTTTAATCATTTTACTCTCTTGATAATCTTCAATTTCATAATCATACGACGCATAGCCTCTAGTGAGAGATTTAAGTTTATCGAAAAAATCATAGATTATTTCAGATAGCGGTATTCTAAAAGTTATCTCGATTGAATTAGATAAGTAAATTAAATCAACTTGGTTACCTCTTTTTTTTGTGCATAATTCAATTACTGAACCTAAATATTGAGAGGGGGTAAGAATTTTTATCAATGCAATAGGCTCCAAGAATGATTTTATATCACTCATTGAAGGCATGTCTTTTGGGTTTCTAATATGAATGGTTTTGTCATCTTTTGTAAGTATTCTATAAGTTACAGAGGGGACGGTCATTAAAAAATCTAATTGATATTCTCTATTGAGCCTCTCACGTATAATCTCCATGTGTAAAAGACCTAAGAATCCACATCTAAAGCCATGTCCAAGTGATAGTGAATTTTCCGGTTCATATGTAAACGAGTTGTCATTTAAAGAGAGCTTATCTAATGCTTTTTTTGAGTCTTGATAATTTTTCGAGTCAATGGGGTAAAAACCTGAAAATACTCTTGGTTGGATTTCTTGAAAGCCAGGAAGTGGTTCAGAATTATCATTTTTTGGATCAGAGATTGTGTCTCCTATTGGAGCTGCATCTAGTGTTTTAATAGAAGCAGTTATAAATCCTACATCACCAGCTGTCAACTCATTTAAATAAGAAATTTGAGGCGTAAAAAAACCTAGTTTGTCGATTATAAATTCCTTTTTGTTAGAAAAAATCTTTATTTTATCTTTTAGTTTCAATTTACCATCAATGACTTTGATAAGAACGACTATACCAAGATAGTTGTCAAACCAAGAATCAACAATATATGCCCTAAGAGGCCTCTGGCTATTCGAAAGTGGCTCAGGGACAGAAGTAATTATTGACGGCAGTATTTTGTCTACACCTATGCCTGTTTTTGCACTAACTTCAATAATAGAGCTTTTATCAATTTTGAGGAGATTTGATAAATCATCTTTTACACTCTCTGAATCTGCTGATGGTAAATCTATTTTATTTATAACAGGTATAATTTCTAATCCAAGCTTTTTTGCTAAAGATGTGTGTGCAATGCTTTGTGCCTCCAACCCTTGAGTGGCATCAACAATTAAAATTACTCCCTCGCAAGCTGATAAAGATCTAGATACTTCATATGAAAAATCGACATGACCGGGTGTATCTATAAGATTAATCTTATACTTTTTGTCATCACTAAAGTACTCTAAGGCTACAGTTTGAGCTTTTATAGTAATCCCACGCTCTCTCTCAAGATCCATTGAATCTAATACTTGATCTTTCATTTTTCTATTTGCTACAAGTCCATGTTTTTCGATCAATCGATCGGCTAGCGTAGATTTTCCATGATCGATATGGGCTATGATAGATATATTTCTTATATTTTGCATCTATCTATATGATACTGATGCGCTTAGAAACATCAAATCATTTAGAAATCTTTAATGCAATGAACAAAGGAGTATTATTTCTATATACAAGGACATTGGCTAAGCTATTATTTGATAATTGAGATACTATTTTTTTAAAATCACTTTTGCTATAAACAGGTTTGCCATTTATTTGCGTGATAACGTCATCGATCATCATTTTTGAATTAGATGATCGTTCAGTAGATATTTTTTCTACTCTGACACCCCCAAAAACATTTAAGTTTTTTTTGGTAATGTCATCAATATCAGCAACTGTTATTCCTGATACTGTCACTTGCTCGACAGTCTTTTGTGTTAAAGTAGCTATTTTATCATCTTCAGGTAGTTCCTCTATTTTTACATATTTGGATATTTTTCTTTTACCACGCAATAACTCAACTTTAATTACTGAATTAACAACAGAAGTTCCAACAAGAAGAGGAAGGTCTTTAGATTTTTTGACGATTTTATTATCAAATTTTAGTATCACATCACCCTGCTCTATTCCTGCTTTCTCTGCTGGGCTATTAGATAAAATTCTTGCAACTACAGCCCCTTGTGGTTTTTCAAGTCCAAAACTGTTAGCTAAGTCTTTATCCATTTGTTGGATATATACTCCAAGCCAACCTCTCTTGACTTTCCCATTTTCTCTAAGTTGATCGTAGACACTACTTAAAGTTTCTGCAGGGATTGCAAATGAGACACCCATAAAACCACCCGACCTAGTATAGATTTGTGCGTTTACACCAACCACCTCGCCATCAAGATTAAAGAGCGGTCCTCCAGAATTTCCTGGGTTTATTGCGACATCTGTTTGTATATATGGAACATAACTTTCATTTGGCAAATTTCTTTTTTTCCCACTTACAATTCCAGCTGTGACAGTATGATCGAAACCAAATGGTGACCCTATTGCTAGAACCCACTCACCTATTTTTAATTGTTTAGAGTCTCCAATTTTTACTGTGGGCAAATCATCTGCACTGACTTTCAGTAGTGCTAAATCACTTCGTTGATCAGTCCCAATAAGTTTTGCAGGCATGACACTACCATCATTTAGGGTAACGGTTATATCTGTAGAGTTTTCTATAACATGATTATTGGTCATCACATATCCATCATTAGATAGTATGAACCCTGACCCAAAGCTTGGAGTCTGTCTAAATTGATTATTTGGATTTGGATTATTCTCAAAAAATCTTTCAAAAAATGGTTTGAATTCATCAGGTATATTAGGCATATTCGAGTTGGAGTTTGTATTTGCAGTTCTAACAGCATTGACAATAACGACTGCATCAATATTTTCATCAACTATATTGGTAAAATCTGGCAGTGTGCTTGCATTAATTAGCGAACTGAAAATAATTATAGGGACAACAAATAAACGTTTGAGATTAGGCATATTAATCGCAAGCTATCTCTTTTTCAACAGTAGATGAATCTTTATTTTTTTCACACGAGTCAATTTGATTGCTAACATTTTCAGCTTGTGAAGGTGATGTAATTTGAATATTAGTTTTGGAATATTCAATCTTATTATCTTGATAGTTCAGAACATATAACGTTAAGACAGCAAATATAAAAATACTAGCAAATCGTAATACCACCTTATTAATCTTATTAAAAGGAGTGTTAGATTGTTCTAGCAAGTTAATTTTACTCATAACCTTTGCAACAAATGATTTGCTCATTTTTGAAGGATAATCGTTACTGATTAATGCTTGATATATGGCTTTAACTTTTATGTCCTTTAATTTATCCATATTAATTCTCAAATGTTCTCTTTTATTACCTTAACCATCAAATCCCTAGCTCTGTGTAACCTAGATCTTACTGTTCCTATCGGAATATCTATTTTATGGGATATTTCCTCATAACTCAAACCTTCGATATCGCTCATGATCACTATATCTCTGAGTTCACTAGATAATGACTCAAATACCTTGTTCATTTTCTTAGATAACTCCTCTAAATCGTAGTAATCATCAGGATTGTCATCACTTGCCCTTGTATCACTTAGACCAGTATTTTCAGTAATAGTTTCCTTTTCTTTTGTTTTTTCCTTTGAGTTAATATAATTAAGTGAGCAGTTGACAGCTATCCTGTGCAACCAAGAGTAAAATTTACTATCAAACCTAAAGTTTGGGAGTGATCTGTACGCTCTTATAAATGACTCTTGGGCAACTTCCTCTGCATCATGATAATTTTTAGTATATCTTAAGCATAAATTAGTTATTCTCAGTTGGTATTTGCCTACTAATAGTGCAAAATCTTCAATGTTTCCATTAATTACACTCTCAACTGTGGCTCTATCATCATCAGTTATCACATTATTATTACCTGTTGTATACAATCCATATCGATAAATGCTATTTTATTATATATGAGTATTCGTATAAACACAGATGTTTTGATAATTGGATCGGGGATTGCTGGTTTGAGTGTAGCTCTCTCTTTGCCAGATAAAATGAATGTCTTGCTTGTTACTAAGAATACAATTTCAGACTGTTCAACTGCATGGGCTCAAGGAGGGATTGCGGCTGTTAAAAGTAATAATGATAGTATTGCTGAACACGTCAACGATACTATAATCAATGGTCATGGCATTTGTAACAATCAAGTTGTTCAAAATATTGTTGAACAAGGTCCTAATTCTATATCATGGCTAGAAGAGAATGGTATTGACTTCACAAAGAAGAGGGGGGAATTAGATTTAACACTAGAAGGTGGACACTCTCAGCGGAGGATAACATATATTAAAGATGAGACAGGAAAGTATTTACATCTAGGTCTTACGCAGAAAATTAAGAATAAGAGCAACATAACCATACTTGAGAATACTCAAATTATAGATCTTATCCATATTAACACTAACAAATCAAAAAAATGCTTAGGCGCTTATTTATTTAATAAAACATCAAAAGAAGTCTATACTATCCAAGCCACACACACAGTATTAGCTACTGGTGGAGCGAGTAAACTTTATCAGTACACAACAAACCCTAATACCTCAACAGGTGATGGGATAGCGGTAGCTTGGAGAGCGGGTTGTACAATATCAAATATGGAATTTATTCAATTTCATCCAACATGTTTGTATCATCATAACAATAAATCTTTTCTTATCTCTGAATCATTACGTGGAGAAGGTGCAAAGCTTTTAACTAATGATGGAAACCGATTTATGCATAGATATGATTCTCGAGAAGAACTTGCACCAAGAGATATTGTAGCTAGAGCGATAGATAATGAAATGAAAGAGAGAGATCATAAATATGTATATTTAGATATCTCTATGAAAGATGAACAATTTATTCGAAATAGATTTCCTGCTATATATGAAAAGTGCTTAGAGCTAGGTATTGATATATCTAAGCAACCTATTCCAGTTGTACCAGCATCTCACTATACGTGCGGTGGAATAAAAGCAGAAATAGATGGGCAAACAGAAATTGAAAACCTTTATGCAATTGGCGAGGCAGCCCATACCGGATTTCATGGAGCTAATAGATTAGCTAGTAACTCTCTATTAGAATGTGTTGTCATGGCAAGAAAAAATGCGTTAACGTTGATGGAGTACTCACCAAATAATTCAAGAAATGTAGAACTATCCTACTGGGATGATAGTTATGTCAGAGAATCATCAGAAAAATTTAAAGTTAATTATAACTGGGACGATATACGTAAGATCATGTGGAATTATGTTGGCATTATAAGAACCGAAAAAAATTTACATTTAGCAAATGAAAAGATAGATTTGATAGAAAAAGAAGTTAATCTTTATTATGGTCAATACTATATAACCTCAGATCTATTGGAACTAAGAAATATTGTGAATATTGCAAAACTAATTATCAAATCTGCACTAATAAGAAAGGAAAGTCGTGGGCTACACTTTTCTAAAGATTACCCTATTTCAAATGATAAATTTAAGAAAGATACTGAAATCACAGGAAGAATAAATGAATACGAATCTAATTTGTCTAAATTTAAAGTCTAAATAGATTTTTTCTATAATACCTTAATTCCTCTATTGATTCTCTTATGTCATCAAGTGCACGGTGATTAGAACGTTTAGAAAAATTATCAGTATCTTCAAAAAACCATCTCTTTCCTAATTCACGGATTGATGTAACGTCAACATTTCGATAATGACAATACTTCTCAAGCTCGGGCATACATCTAGCCAAGAAACGTCTATCTTGACATATAGAGTTACCACACAATGGAGAGTGGCCTCTGTGAATGTATTTAGATAAAAATTTGATTGTTTCAGATTCAGCATGACTCTCATTGATGTTACTATTGCGGACTCTCTCTTTAAGTCCAGATTTTGTATGTTGGTTAGTGTTCCAATCATCCATGTTATTCATGACTTCGTCAGGTTGATGAATTACTAGATTTGGACCTTCAGCAAGAATATTGAGGTTTTTATCAGTAACTATGCTTGCAATTTCAATAATGTAGTCTGTCTGGGTATTCAAGCCTGTCATTTCTAGATCAATCCAAATCAAGTTACTTTTATCTTTCATTTTCTTAGAGTAATATAAATGATATAAAATGTAAATTTGTGAGAAATTATGATCTATATTGCTATTTTATTGACTATATATGCAGTGTGTAAATTGTCACTTGATATTCATCAGATTAACTTCATAAAAGGTTTATCTATATCAGAACAAGAAATGCATAGATTAAGTGTGGATCAGAGCTTTATCAATAAATCAAATTCCTATGCTATACACAAACTTTATCTGTCCATCATTTCTACCTTGATGACGCTTGTAATTGTATATTTTATTTTGTTATCAGATGGCTTTAATGTAATACATTCCTTATCAAATTACATAGGACTTAATGCAGTTGGGGAAAACTTATCCGTTATACTCGTTTATTTTATTGCAATATCAATCATTAATGTTCCAGCAAATTACCTCAAGACATTTTACATAGAAGAAAAATTTGGATTTAATAAAATGACTAAAATGCTTTTTGCAAGGGACTCTTTGACAACAATAATTCTAAGTCTAGCTATAATAGCTATCATTTTTAAATTATTTGAAATTTTATTTTTTACTTATACTAATCTTTGGTGGTTCTACTTATGGATAATGTTTATTTTCTTAAATATTCTAATAGCATACGTCTATCCATCGCTGATAGCACCTATTTTCAATAAATTTGAAAAACTAAATGATGACTCCTTAAATAGTTCGATTTATGATCTTACAAATAAATGTAATTTTCCAATAGATGACCTTTATGTTATGGATGGATCTAAGAGATCCTCTCATTCAAACGCATACTTTTCAGGCCTCTTTGGGAAAAAAAGAATTGTTTTTTTCGATACACTTTTAAAGATACTAACAGTAAACGAAATTAAGTCGGTCTTAGCTCACGAAATTGGTCACTACAAAAAAAATCATATCTTAAAATCAACTATATTATTTAGTATTTTAAGTTTATTATTTTTATATATATTTTCTAGTTTTTTTGGTCACCTATCAGTTGAAGCAAATATTCCTTTTGACTTAACATCATCTTTTATTGCTATTTTATTTATATTGATTTCACCTATTTTATCTTTTTTCCTTGCCCCGCTTTTATCTGCTTTTTCTCGAAAAAATGAATTTCAAGCAGATGATTATGCTAAAGCGCATACTGATAGCAAAGATCTTATAACCTCACTTCTAAAATTATCAAAAGGAAACTTATCTCTTGTGAAATCTAGTCCAATTTATTCAAGTTTTTACTCTAGCCATCCAAGCGTTTTTGACAGAATTAATAATCTCCAGGAAGAATAAATGAGTGATCTAAATAAAAAGAAATGTGTGCCTTGTGAAGGAGGGTTAGATCCATTTTCAAAAGATAAAGCAGAAAAATTCTTAAATATGATTCATAAAGATTGGTCAATAACAGATGATTATAAAAAAATTAAGCGTGAGTTTAAGACGAATAATCATTATGAACTAATGTCCTTTATAAATATGGTGGCTTGGATTTCGAACACAGAAGACCATCATCCACAAATTACATTCTCTTATAATACGGCAATTGTTGAGTATTTCACATATGCGATCGATGGCTTGTCAGAGAATGACTTTATATGTGCATCTAAAATTGATAATTACTTCAAAAATTAAAGTTCTTTTCTCTCATTGAAGGCATGTGAGATTGTCTCACCATCCAGGTAACCTAATTCACCATTAAGGGGTATGCCAAAAGCAATCCTAGATACCTTAATGCTTAGATCTTGACATATTTTTTGTATATAATGTGCTGTGGCTTCACCCTCAATTGTGGTACTTGTTGCAAGGATAAGTTCTTTAATATCCTCTTTTTTTAATCTGTTTTGTAGTCTAAAGATACCTATTTCCTCAGGACCAAGACCATCAAGAGGAGATAATGTCCCCTGTAATGCAAAGTAGTCGCCATTATAATCTGTGTTTTCTTCAATGATATAAATATCTGCAGGTGATTCAGTAATACATATAACTGTATTATCTCTGTTAGTACCTATACAAAGGTGTTGAGTAGACGATTTTTGTATCTCTGCATCATCCTTGTCAAGATAGACGCCACAGATATGACACGTTACAACATCTGTTAGAGCGTTTTGCAACTGCTTCGATAGATTTAGTGTTTTTTCTTTATTAGAACGAAGTATTTTATACGCCATCCTTTGTGCTGATTTTCTTCCCACGCCAGGTAATATTGTAAGTGCGTCTATGAGATCCTCTAGATTTTTAGATTTTTTCATACTAGAAAGGAAGTTTCATGTCACCACTACCTACAATGCCTCCCATCCTTGTCTTGATCTCTTTGTCAACTTCTTCCTGTGCTTTGTTACATGCTTGGATGATTGATTCCTCTAAAGCTGGATCATTTAGTAAAGTGTTATCGATATCAATTTTTATTAGGTTATGATTCCCCCCAACTACAGCCATTATTTTTCCATTTTTTGAGACTCCCTTACACTTTATTTTAGAAATCTCCGATTGTATCTTTTTCATATTGCCATATAAATCTTTTGCTTGTTTCATCTTATCTAAAAAACTCATTATCTCCTCCTTTTACTCTATAATCTTTTTGATAGAATCTTTCTCAACCTCTGCATTAAATATTTTTTTTATTTTATTAATATCAGGATCATCTTTAATCTTATTATATCTATCATTAATGTCTATCTCATTATTTTTTTGATTAATGTTTATTGGTGTGTCTAAATTATCCTCATAAACTATGTTTATATTTGACGTAAGTGACAAATAATCTGAAATTTTCGATGTTAGATCGTCGATACATGTTTGGGGATAAACATCTTTTTTATGTCTACTAATTTTGAGTGTATATGTCTTATCATCCGGGTTGATAGTAAGAACTGAATGATTAGCCAGATGCTCAAGTAGACCTGAAAGCTCAATCTTATTGATTATTTCTACCCAATCGTTCTTAGGCGATAGACCGTCACGCTTCTCATCTGTAACTTTTATCTTGATATCTTCATTCTCACTATCAATGTCACTCTCAATCTTGGCACTGCCCTCGCTTTCTGATGAGAAAATAATAATCCTTAAGAGAACCATTATTAGATAATCTTTTTTAAGCGGCGCATATGAATAGTCTCTCTTTGAAGACACTAGTATCTGATACGCTAGCTGTCTGTCTTCTGTATTCGTTCTATTGATATTTTCTTCTTTATTTGTTAATTCATTGATTGTTGCCTCAAAGTATTTTTTAATTAATTGATCAATTATCAAAATAAAATCAATGCTCTCATCTAATTTGTCCACCAATTCAACAAGTTTCTTCCTGTTGTTTGATTCTAAGCTTGAAAATATCTCATTTATAATCTCAGTATCAACATCACCTAACAATAAGGCGACTTTATCCTGGCTTATATCCTCTTCACAAAAGCTCACACACCTTTCGAGAATACTTAGGCTATCTCTAAGACTACCAAAAGAGTTTTTTGCGATGATATCTAGAGAGCCATCATCGTATTTAATATTTTCAAGCTGGAGGACATTTTGTAAATGTTTAGTTATAAGTGTGTTCGTTGCAGAATTTAATCTGAAGTGTAAACATCTTGATAAGATTGTGTCAGGTAATTTTTCAGATTCTGTTGTAGCCAGTAAAAATTTAACATGTTGTGGTGGCTCTTCTATCGTCTTTAGTAGTGCATTAAAGCTTTTTGTTGATAACATATGAACCTCATCAATTAGGTATATCTTATATCTTGATTTAGAAGGAGCATAAAGGACATTCTCCATTAGATTTCTTGTATCCTCTACTTTTGTTCTAGAAGCAGCATCAATCTCTATAAGATCAATATGATTTGTATTATCAATCTCTTGGCAAGAGGAACATTCTCCACACGGTTCTTCATTAACACCCACATCACATAACAACGATTTAGCAAATAATCTAGCTATGGTAGTTTTGCCCATTCCTCTTGTTCCAGAGAACAAGTAAGCGTTATGAACTTTGTCTAGCTTAATGCTGTTTTGAATAGTTTTTACTACTTTATCTTGACCTACGACTTCACGAAAAAACTTTGGCCTATATTTAATAGCCAGTATATCATTACTCATCTTTTTCATTATAGCTCATATAATCGAGATTGTTCAAAAAAGGTGTCCAGATTTTACAAAGACACATGCTCCATTAGCTCCAGCATATGCTTTCATAAAACAGCTTTTCGGATCTCTTATCCAAGTGATAGCTGAAAAGTTATTTGTGTTATCTTGAATTTCGCCCGATAAAATCAGAACCTCTTCCCCGCCGTTATTCCTAAATGGCAGTTTGACTTGTGAATGTGGTTTAAATTTAGCTAAATAAGCAATTTCTTTTTTAAATTCATGTAATTTTAAAAAACTAAGCTCTTTAGTATATGCTCTCCAAGGCTCATGCATACTTTTAACTACTCTTAGATTATCGTCTTTCTGAAATTGTCTTAATTTTACAAAAATTTTACACCCATCTTTACTATAAGGACTATGACATGAACCATGAGGATTTCTAACATACGTCCCCTCAGGATAATCTCCATATTCATCAGAAAAAATTCCTTCTAATACAAGAAATTCCTCGCCATTCTGATGAGCGTGTCCTGCAAATAGACTATCTTTGTCAAATTTCACAATTGAAGTAGCGCTCGTATACTCACTAAAATCGGCTCTATCTAAGTATAGTCTTTTAACACCAATAGATGGTGACGATCTCCATTTTTCCTGAGTTTCAATTAATGTGACACGTCTTTGTGGATCACTATTAAAGCCATTATCTTGAGGTTTTATTAGAGTCATATCGTTAAGTTCTTGGGATATTATCTTCAACAAGTGACAATGTTAGGCCATCGTATTCATCTTTAATCCTAATTTGACAAGATAAACGACTCAACTCAGGATGATAGCTTTTTTGTCTCTTCAATAAAAATAATTCCATAGTATCAACTTCCATTGGTTCAATTTTATTTATCCATTTCGGATCAACGTGAACATGACAAGTCCCACATTGGCATTTACCTCTACAATTTGCAGGCACTTCAGGAAGTTTGAGTTTATATGCTGCATGAACAACCTTTGTCCCCTCAGGCATATCAATTTCGAATATTTCCTCATTACGTTTAAAAAATATTTTAGCCATTAAGCACCTTGATTCCTAAATTTCAGAAATGTATCTGTTATTAGATATGGGCTTTTGTAGTTATTTATAAAACTTTTTTTTAATAATTTTGCTTCTTCAGTTGGCGAATCGGCAGAATTATCATTAATAACAATACCTTTATTGGTGACAATGATACAAAAGCCGTCATATTGATTTATGCCTCTAATCGTGAGAATAAAATTCCTAATACCTACATATAATATACTTACGGAGAAATCTTTCACTTCTGTGGTTGTGTTAATAGTTCCGGATGATAGTGAAGCATTCTTTATATGAAGATTCTTAAGCTCCCTCAATAGCACCCACTCTTTAATAGTGCTACTAGATAAAAGGTCAACCAACGTTTTTGTGAAAGGTACGAGAAATTCCACAGTCCCAGTTAGATATGTTTTTTCGTTTTGATCGTTAGATTCGTTCATTCTACTACTTTGATTGAAATCTTTTTTGAAATTAATGGCTTATCATGTGGTATGTGAAGATAGTCAGCGAATAACAATTGAAGTGTGTACTCACCTGGTTTTAAGTCTATCATCCCCGTTTTTTGGCCTTTGCCAAAATGTATGTGTCGTTCATCTGCAGGTATAGGTAAGTTCATATCAGGAAGATGATCTACATTTATTAACAGGTGATGATGTCCAGAGAAGGGAATATCAATTCCAGCTTCAGCTAGAGTCATGCCCTTTAACCCAAAAGATAATTTAATAGGACTCTTGACTGTCTGTCCATCTTTCGGCGAGATAAGGTAGACTTGCGATCCTTCTCTAGACTGAGAAGTAGCATTAATTACCGAACTCATTAATGATAATATTAATAACATCCATATTTTGTGCATATCTAATTGTAGCACTATTTGGTGTTATGTAAGAGGGGTATTAGTGATTATGGTGACTATGATCCATATTATCATCTCTTGGATCAATAACACGGAATTTTATCATGTACCTTTTTTCATTAAAGCCGAGACCAATCATCATAATATTTTCTCCAGCTTTTATATCACGTCTCGGACCAACTAACATGAGATGAGTTTGCCCTGGCTTTAATTCAACTGTAGAGTTTGCAGGAATGATAAGACTCTTTATATGAGTCATCCTGGCTACGCCATTTTTATGTTCAGTTCCATGAACTTCTACTGAATCAAATACAGGTGAGGTAAACTTGTCGAAACCTATGTCTTGATCAGACGTATTTTTTATTTTGAGATAACCCACACTCATCATACCTGGTGGTCCCAGTGGTATATGTGCACCTGAAATCTCAAGTTCGCCTTGTGTGTCACGACTTTCGTCAATCCCAGACATAAAGGCATGAGATTGAACTGAAAAGGTGATTATTAATGCAGATAAAAAATGTTTCATAGGATTAAAGTAACATACCAACAGAATTTATCCAATAGTAATATAATTACATCGGAGATGGCAGGATTCGAACCTGCGGTTGATTTGACTCAACACTTCCTTTCCAAGGAAGCACGATAGACCACTCTGACACA
>MDTA01083509.1_pt1 | contig 17769 bp, 14 predicted proteins | sample 811151 | NCBI WGS metagenome assembly MDTA01 (sample SAMN05326648, study PRJNA326480) | marine metagenome | isolation source: seawater | place: Indian Ocean: South | collected 2010
GCCGCCGCCGGCATCAAGGGGGCTTCCCAGGAAGAACTGGACGCCGAACTTGCCGCCGAACGCGAGGCCGAAGCCGCCATGGCAGCGATGCCCGCGACCAACGAGCACGGCGCACCGGTCGCTCAGGAACTTCTGGCCGAGGTTGAGGCCGCGACCGCCGCCGGCGCGCGCGCGGCAACGGAGGCCGAATTGAAGGCCGAAATGGAAAAGGAACGCGAGGCGGAGAAAGCGGCCAAGGGCGGCGTGCCCGCCCCGGCGCCGTCCAAGGAAGCCGAAAAGAAGGATGCCGCAAAGGCAGGCGGTGGCGGTGGTGCCGGTGTCGCTGCGTCGAGCATCCGCGTCAACGTCGATGTTCTGGAAGACCTGATGACCCTGGTCTCCGAACTGGTCCTGACCCGCAACCAGCTTTTGCAGATGGTGCGCGGTTTGGACGACAGCGAATTCACCGTGCCCCTGCAGCGCTTGTCGCACATCACGACCGACCTGCAGGAAGGCGTGATGAAGACCCGTATGCAGCCGATCGGCAATGCTTGGGCCAAGCTGCCGCGGATCGTCCGCGATCTGGCCGTTGAATCGGGCAAGAAGATCGAACTGGTCATGCTGGGCGCGGAAACGGAATTGGACCGTCAGGTCCTGGAGCTGATCAAGGATCCGCTGACCCATATGGTGCGTAACTCGGCCGACCACGGTCTGGAGAACATCGAGGGCCGAAAGGAAGTGGGCAAGCCGGAAACCGGCACCATCACGCTCAACGCCTTCCATGAAGGTGGCCACATCATCATCGAGATCGCCGATGACGGTCGCGGCCTGAATATCGCGCGCATCAAGCAGAAGGCGCTGGAAAACGGTCTGACGACCGAGGCCGACCTGGAAGGCATGACCGATCAGCAGGTCGGGATGTTCATTTTCAAGGCCGGGTTCTCGACGGCGGAAAAGATCACCAACGTATCCGGCCGCGGCGTCGGCATGGACGTGGTCCGCACCAACATCGAAAAAATCGGCGGGACGGTCGAACTGAAGACCACCCCGGGCAAGGGATCGACCTTCACGATCAAGATCCCGCTGACCCTGGCCATCGTTTCCGCGTTGATCGTCGAATGTGCCGGCGAACGCTTCGCGGTCCCGCAGATCAGCGTCCTGGAACTGGTGCGCGCCTCGGCCCATTCGGAAAACGCCATCGAGATGATCAACGAATCAGCCGTGTTGCGCCTGCGCGATCGGTTGTTGCCGCTGATCTCTCTGCGCGAGTTGCTGCGCCTGCAGGAGCCCGCGGCGCCTGCCGCCGGCAACGGCGCGGGGGCGGCTCCGGTGGAGGCTTCGGACGAACCCAAGACGACCGACGCCTTGGTCGCCGACGCGATCAAGGGTGACGAGGAAGTCTTCATCGTCGTCACGCAAGTCGGCTCCAACACCTTCGGCATCATCGTCGACCGTGTGTTCGATACCGAGGAAATCGTCGTGAAACCGGTGGCGCCGATCCTGCGCGACATCACCTTCTATTCGGGGAACACGATCCTGGGCGACGGCAGCGTCATCATGATCCTGGATCCCAACGGCATCGCGGAAGCGGCGGGCGAAATGGACACGGAACATCGTTCGGAAGCCGACATTCAGGCCGTCTCGACGGACGAAGAAACGACCTCGTTGCTGGTCTTCCGCGCCGGTGGGCCGGAGCTCAAGGCCGTGCCGCTGGCGCTGGTCGCACGCCTGGAAGAAGTCGACATGGCGGAGACGGAGACCTCGCACGGCCAGGTCATGGTCCAGTATCGCGAGCAGCTGATGCCGTTGATCCCGTTCTCGCCGGGCCATCAGTTCAAGGAAAGCGGGCGCCAGCCGATCCTGGTGTTCACCGATCGTGAGCGCTCCATGGGGCTGGTCGTGGACGAGATCGTCGATATCGTCGACGATCGTTTGAAGATCGAGCTCAAGACCGATCTGCCGGGCCTGATCGGCAGCGCCGTCATCGCCGGCAAGGCGACGGACGTGATCGACGCCGGCTATTTCCTGACCCAGGCGTTCTCCGACTGGTTCGGTTCGGCCGAGAAAGCGGCCCTGGAAGCCGGGCCGAGCGGTCGCCGCCGGGCCCTGTTGATCGACGACAGCCCGTTCTTCCGCAACCTTTTGGCGCCGCTTCTGTCGGTCGCCGGATGGCAGGTCACGGCCCTGGACAGCGCCCAGGCGGCGCTCGACATGCGCGACCGCGGAGCCGCCTTTGACGTGATCATTTCCGATATCGAAATGCCGGGTATGAACGGTTTCGAATTCGCCAATGAGGTGCGCCGGGGCGGATCCTGGGAGAAGGTGCCGATGGTGGCGCTGTCGGCGCATGCGACATCCGCCGATTTCGAACGAGGCCGCGACGCCGGGTTCAACGATTATGTCGCCAAGTTTGATCGTGAAGCGTTGGTGTCCAGCCTGGCGCAGACCGTGGCCGGGGCGGCAGCGGGCGGCGCCGATTGAACCCGAAGGGCGATTGGGGCGGCAGATAATTGGACGATGCGCGGTTGTTAGTTGCGAAATCGCGTATAGTCCTGGTATCCAGACCTGTCTGGGCTGTGGTCGAGCCGGGGAATCTCCCGGTAAGGCCAGGCTCAAGAGTGGCAGGTAAGTCCGGAAGATGACCTTAGCCGGGTTCAATGGCACGGACGCTGTAGAAACGCATAACTACGGGTGGACTCATGAAATCCTGTCTGATCGTCGATGACTCGAAAGTAATCCGGATGGTCGCCCGGAAAATCCTGGAAGAATTGAAATTCGAAACCCGCGAGGCGGCCGACGGGCAGCAGGCACTCGATTCCTGCAAGGAAAGCCTGCCCGATGCGGTTTTGCTCGACTGGAATATGCCGGTCATGAGCGGGATCGAATTTCTGCGCGAATTGCGCGCCCTTCCGGGCGGCGGCGGCCCGATCGTCGTGTTCTGTACCACCGAGAACGATATCCAGCATATCCAGGAAGCGATCGAAGCCGGTGCGAACGAGTACATCATGAAACCTTTCGACAGCGAGATCATTCAGGGGAAGTTCTCGCAGGTCGGTCTTCTTTAACCGGCTGCCGGTCGCAAGGACGGCAGACGTGATCTATCGCGGAGCGATAAGGGGTAACGGATGACGAGTGACGAAGTCCGCGTCATGTTGGTCGACGATTCTGCCGTCATCCGCGGCTTGATCGCGCGAATGATCGAGGGTGAACCCGGTCTGCGCGTTGCTGCGTCCGTCGGCAACGGCCAGATGGCGGTGGACCGGCTGAAAACACAGCCGGTGGACGTCATCATTCTCGATATCGAGATGCCGGTGATGGACGGTCTGACCGCCATTCCCTTGCTGTTGGCGGCCAAACCCGACGTCAAGATCATCATGGCCTCGACCCTGACCGAGAAGAACGCCGACATCAGCTTGCGCGCCTTGCAAGCCGGTGCCGCGGATTACGTGCCGAAACCGACGGCGACGCGCGAAATTTCCGGCGGTGACGTGTTCAAACACGAGCTTCTCGAGAAAATTCGCCAACTAGGTCTGGTCGACCGGCGCCCGCCGTCGACCCCGGCCGCCGCCCAGGCAACGCGCCCCGCGGCGCCCGCACCGGGGGCCGCGCCGGCCAAGGTGGCCAAGCCCCTTTACGACAAGCCCGTGCAATTGCGCGGCGCCGGGGCGTCCCGGCCGCGCATTCTGGCCGTCGGCAGTTCGACCGGTGGGCCGCAGGCTCTGTTCCAGTTCTTCAAGGATGTGCGCCCGGAAATCAACATGCCCGTGGTCGTCACCCAGCATATGCCCGCGACGTTTACGACGATCCTGGCCGAACATATCGCCAAGGCCAGCGGATGGCCCTGTACGGAAGCCAAGGACGGCGAGGCGTTGCAGTCCGGCCATATCTACGTGGCGCCGGGGAACTATCACATGACGGTCGAGAAATCCGGCGCGGGCATGGTCGTTCGGACCAATCAGGACCCGCCGGAGAACTTCTGCCGGCCGGCTGTCGATCCCATGCTGAGGTCTCTGGCCCGCGAGTTCGGCGGGGCCGTCTTGGCGGTCATCCTGACCGGTATGGGCCATGATGGGCGTGACGGCGGCAAGGCCGTCGTCGAAGCCGGCGGCACGGTCGTCGCGCAGGACGAAGCGACCAGCGTCGTCTGGGGAATGCCGGGGGCGGTCGCCACGGCGGGGCTTTGCGAAGCGGTGTTGCCGCTCAATGATCTGGGGCCCCATGTCATGAATAAATTGCGGACGAGGGCGGCATGAAACCGGAGGATTTCCAATTCATGTCGACTATGCTCAAGCAGCGCTCGGGCTTGGTCCTCAACGAAGACAAGGCGTATCTTCTGGAAAGCCGCCTGATGCCGGTGTCGCGCGCCCACAACATCAAGGGCGTGGAGGAGTTGATTGCGGAAATCCGCAAAACCAATAACGAGGCGTTGATCGTCGAAGTCACCGAGGCGATGACGACGAACGAATCGTTTTTCTTCCGCGATATCAAACCCTTCGACATGTTCAAGGACCACGTCCTACCGCATGTTTTGGAAAAATGCGCTGCCAAGAAGTCGTTACGCATCTGGTGCGCCGCCGCGTCGAACGGGCAGGAGCCCTATTCGCTGGCGATGATCCTCAAGGAAGAAGCCGCCAAGCTTGCCGGTTGGAAGATCGAGATCATCGGCACGGATATTTCCCGCCAGGTCTTGAAGAAGGCCGAACAGGGGCTCTATTCCCAGTTCGAGGTGCAGCGCGGCCTGCCGATCACGCTGTTGGTCAAGTATTTCGACAAGCAGGATGACCAATGGCAGATCAAGCCGGAAATCCGCTCGATGGTTCAGTACAAGTACTACAACTTGTTGGACAGCCTGACCGCGCTCGGCCATTTCGATGTGGTGTTCTGCCGCAACGTGCTGATTTATTTTGATCAGCCGACCAAGGGCAAGGTTCTGGAGGAAATTTCCAAGCTGATGCCCGATTACGGCATGCTGTTCCTGGGCGGTGCGGAAACGGTACTGGGTGTTTCCGACAAGTTCGCGCCGGTGGCGGGGCAACGGGGTGTCTATGCCCTGACGGGAAAGTAACGCCCGGGGCAGGCTCTTCCCACTGAAAATACGGAATGCGGAATGCGAAAGAGGCGGGGGGACCCGCCTCTTGTGCATTGATGATTACTGTTCGAACTGAGGCGAAAGTTTCAGCCCGCGGCGGCCTGCTTCTGTTCCGGTTCCGGATCGCGCAGGACATAGCCCCGGCCCCAGACGGTTTCGATGTAGTTCTCGCCGCCCGTCGCGGTCGACAGCTTCTTCCGCAGTTTGCAGATGAAAACGTCGATGATCTTCAATTCCGGCTCGTCCATGCCGTTGTAAAGGTGATTGAGGAACATCTCCTTGGTCAGGGTCGTGCCCTTGCGTAAAGAGAGCAACTCGAGAATGCCGTATTCCTTGCCGGTCAAGTGGATCGGCTGTCCGTCGACTTCGACCGTGCGGGTGTCCAGGTTGACCATCAGGCGCCCGGTCTCGATGACCGACTGGGCATGGCCCTGGGAACGCCGGACGATGGCCTGAATGCGGGCCATCAGCTCTTCCTTATTGAAGGGTTTGGTCAGGTAGTCGTCGGCGCCGGAGCCCAGGCCTTTGACCTTGCTTTCCGACTCGCCCAGGCCCGACAGAATCAGAACCGGCGTGTTGACCCGGGAATCGCGTAAACGCCGCAGGACTTCGAAGCCGTCCATGTCCGGCAACATGATGTCCAGGACGATGATGTCGTAGTCGTAGAGCTTGCCGATTTCGAGACCGTCTTCGCCCATATCCGTGGTGTCGACCACCATATTGGCCGATTCAAGCATCATCTTGACGCTTTTCTGGGTCGACGGATCGTCTTCTACCAACAGAACACGCATGAAATGGCTCCTTGAATCGGCGGGTCCGAACACAAGCGGATTCCGCGTAATTAACTTTTGTTAACCATAACCTCCGGTGCGAATCGGCGCAAGTTTGCCCGCCGCCCGAATGAATAATTCGTTATGCAGCAGGGGTTTAACACTCCATCAACTGTTGGCGGCGATACTATGGTTAAGTCACAAAAACGGCATTTGGATTCGCAGGTTTCACGCGTGTACACCTTCGTCAACGATATCCTGAACGAGGTCGACCGGAAGACGGGCGAGACCCATTTCGGCCGCGTCGCCAACGTCGTCGGCCTGTTGGTCGAGGTCGAAGGACTGCAAGGCGCCGTCTCCGTTTCCGACCATTGCGATATCACCACGAAGAATGGCCAGACGCTGCCCTGCGAGGTCGTCGGCTTCCGCGACGGCAAGGCTTTGGTCATGCCGTTCGGGTCCGTCGATGGCATCGGCATGGGGTGCCGGGTCGAAGTCGGCGCGTCCGAGCCGGTGATCTATCCCGTCCATGCCTGGTTGGGGCGCGTCATTGACGCCTTCGGCCGTCCGATCGACGGCAAGGGGCCGCTGCCGACCGGCGCCAATCCTTATCCAATCCATACGGTGCCGCCGCCGGCCCATGAACGGTCGCGCGTGGGCGGTAAGCTGGATCTCGGTGTGCGGGCCATGAATGCCTTCCTGACCTGCTGCCGTGGCCAGCGCCTGGGTATCTTCGCAGGCTCGGGCGTCGGCAAATCGACGCTGCTGTCGATGATGGCGCGCAATACGGATGCCGAGGTCGGGGTCATCGGCCTGGTCGGTGAACGCGGCCGCGAGGCCCGGGAATTCATCGAAGATCATTTGGGCGAGGAAGGCTTGGCACGTTCCGTCGTCGTCGTCGCGACTTCGGACGAACCGCCGCTGGTCCGCCGTCAGGCGGCCTTCATGACGATGGCCGTGGCCGAATTCTTCCGTGACGAAGGCGCCAATGTGCTCTGCCTGATGGACTCGGTCACCCGCGTCGCCATGGCGCAGCGGGAAATCAGCCTGGCCGTGGGGGAGCCGCCGGCCTCCAAGGGGTATACGCCGTCGGTCTTTGCTCTGCTGCCGCGCCTTTTGGAGCGCGCGGGGCCGGGCCGAGAGGGCCAGGGCGATGTGACCGGTCTATTTACCGTGCTGGTCGAAGGCGACGATCACAACGAACCCGTCGCCGATGCCGTGCGCGGTATCCTGGATGGGCACGTCGTGCTCGATCGGGCGATTGCCGAGCGCAACCGCTATCCGGCGATCAACATCCTGCGCAGCGTGTCGCGTACCATGCCCGCCTGCAACACGCCGGAACAGAACGCGTTGGTCGCCCGCGCGCGGCAATTGCTGTCGGTTTACGAGGACATGGCCGAACTGATTCGCCTGGGGGCGTATCGCCGCGGCTCGGACCCGCAAGTCGATGAAGCGATCCAGTACTATGACGCGATCGAGGCTTTCCTGGGCCAGGAAATCAGCGAGGTTACAGATCTGGACACCTGTTACCGGATGTTGGCCGAAACCCTCGACATGCCGGCCCCGGGTGCGGGCGACGCCGCGCCCACGGCGTGACGCGGCCCTGATAGAGGCATTACCGACGGATGGCAACCGGTCTCAAGAACCTGATCCGCCTTCATGAATGGACCGTCGACGAACGGCGCCGGGAGTTGGGCAACCATATCCGCCAGCTCAATCACCTGGACGAGCAGGTCCGCAATTTGGAAGACGAATTGAAACGCGAACAGGCGCTGGCCGGGGCCGGCGACCTGGGCATCACCTTCGGTGCTTATTACAATCTGTTCCGTTATCGCCGCCAGCGCTTGGACGACGCGATCCGGGCGAAGGAACGAGAAATCGCCGAAGCCCGTGAAATCCTGGGCAATGCCTTTATGGAATTGAAGAAGTATCAGGTCGCCCAGGAGGTTCGGAATCGAGAGGAAGAGCTCGAGGAAACCCGCCGCGAACAGGCGGAATTGGACGAACTGGGGCTACAATTGTACCGCCGCGAGGCCGCCCGCCGCCGACAGGCCCGGGGTTCGTAGCGTTCTCGTCGAACTCCTAGAGAGATTCCAGATTGGCCAGCAGAGCCGCGTTGTTCCATTGCGGCTGGCGGTCTTCGACCAGCACCTTGTGTTCGGGCGATCCGTCGGCGCCGGCGTCCTGATGGGTGATGATCTGAACCCAGCGCGGCACCAATTCATTGCTGACGTCCTGCAGGATCGTCGTCGCGAGGTTCTCATGCGACGGCCAATCGAAGGATTCCAACGTTTCCAGGTAGGCGGTGAAGCGGGCGGGCTGGAGAGTTTTGGCATCCGGTACGTAGCGCAGCGTCACCCGCAGCCGGCCTCCGAAGGCCGTGATTCCCCCCGCCAGGGATGAGACGAAATCGATGTTTCGATCCGGGTTTTCGACCGGATCCAGAATGGCGCGGCGCTGCCAGATATCCATGACGGGGCGTTCCTTCAGACGTTCAGGCCGACACCGCCCTTGACCGGAGCGGGTGGGGTGACTTCGATGAAGTTTGCGGGTTGCGCCTGAAACCCGACGCCGCCGCGATAGCCGGTGATGTCCCCCGATTGTTCGTAAAGGTGGCGGATATCGTTGCGCATGCCGGGCGGCAGGTGGTTGTCCGACCGGACGACCATATCCATGCGGTGATGTGCCGTGTCGATCAACCCGTCCAGTTGGATATGGCCCAGATTGGATAGCGTGATGTCGACGACGAACCGGGTGCCCCTGCCGCTTCCTTCCTCGGTATCGTCTTCTTCCTGGGGGCGGGTGAATAGGCGGATCTGCTCCAATTGCTGACCGTTCAACATGGGGATCATCAAGGTGCGCCAATCGCCGGTTGCCGGCTCGTCCGCCAGGCGGGAAAGCTGGCGGATATCCCCTTGCAGGCGGTCGACCAGTCCCGGGTTGATTCGGTTCAACACCCGCGTCGGCCCGTCGCCCAGCCAGGAGCGAACGTCGCCGCCGCGCATGGCGGTCAGAAAGAACAGGATATTGGTCGTCATATTGGCGTCGGTGCGCGGCATCGCGGTCTGCAGCAGATGCTGCGCCATGTTGGGCGCGTGCTGTGCCAGTTCCTCGACGGCATCGTCCAGGGCGGGCCAATGCCGATCCAGGAACAGTGATTGCCGCAGCGTCAGTTGCTGGCTATCGAGCAGCGGCTCCGGCGCCGCCGGGGGCAGAGGTGCGCCGGTGATCGTCATCACCACCCGCGATCCCTCCGGCGGCGGGTTGGCACCGTTCAGCGTAATCGGGCCCAACGCCGTTTCGACGATCGGTTGACCGCCCGCTTGGGTGCCCGTGACGATCCCGGTCAGTGTCTGGCCCAGGGTCGCGAGTGCCGGGGTCGGGCCTTGGGTTTGGGTGACCGCGGCGGCACCCCCCGGCGGTGGCGGCTGAACGGCGGTCAGTTGTACCGTGAATTGCGTGCCGACCGGCAAGGTCTGCGACGTCGGCGCGGCCCCGGTGGGCAGCGATCCGGGAACGGCGCTGGATGTTGTCGTCGGCGGCGTGCCGAGAACGGGTGCGCCCGGCGCCGGTGTGCCGGGCGTCTGCGGTGTGGCAAAGGGCGCTTGTCCGGCTGTCGGCGCGCCGGCGGCCGGATTGGTGCCGGGCAGGGATGGGCCGGATTGGCCGGTTCCGCCGAGGGCGCCCGGTTGACCGCCGGTGCCCGGGGTCGGCGCGGCAAAGCCCGATGCGGGGCGCAGGAGAGTCGCGGTCAGGCTGTTGCCCTCGGCAAACGGCGGTAGGTTCAGAAGAACGCCGCCGGTTCCTTGGCTTCCGGCCTGCGCGGATTGCGTCGCCGAGGCACGGATCAGGGTGGCGGGGCTCTGGCCGTTGATGGCGGTGATGATGAACTGCAACTGAGGGCCCCGGCCGTTCAATTGCAGGGTGACCGTATCGCCCGGCTTGAGATTAAGAAGCGCCTGAAGCTGCAATTGCAGCTTCCCGGCGGCGCCGTCGAGATCGATCAGGCCCTGTTTCCCAAGATTGGCGACCTGTAGGTCGAAGGTGGCGCCGAGTGCGGCCTGGAGGATCGCCGGGGGCACGGGAACCTGCGCCTGTGCCGGTGGCAGGGTGATGGCCGTCGGCGGCGGCGGCGGCGGGGCCGCGCCCGTCGGCAGGGGCGGGGGCGGCGGCGGCGCGGAAATTTCCGACATGGGTGCGGGCCCCCGTTAGGTCGTGGAAGTTCAGCCTTCCGCCGGCAAGGCGAGGTTGATCTCGGTCTCGCCTTCACCGATCAAATGGTCGAGGTCACGAGCGCGGCGTTCCGCGTCGTCCCGCATCGGCAAATCGTTGCGCAGGCTCAGCACCTCACCATAAAGCAGGTCGGACAGGTCCGACGCCTGGACCGGGAAGAAGCCGTCGATGGGATCCGCGGAACCGGTCGTTCCGGCGATGGCCAGACCGGCGCTTTCCATGGCGGCCAAAAGGGCGCCCAGGCGGCCCGTCGTATCCGTGCGGGTGAACAGCATGCGTTTGATGCCCAATTCGCCGAAGGCCATGGCCGTGTCGGCGGCTTCCATCGCGTCCATGCCCGCCCCCAGGACCAGCACCGGTTCCGCCGGGGCCGCGTTGACGAATTCGAACAGGTTGTCCATCTCCGTCGCCGAGCGATGATTGACGCCGGGCGAGTCGACCAGCACGACCGTCCGCTTGGGAATGCGGGCCATGAACTGGGCCATTTCGTCGGCGGTTTCGGTGATAAAGACTTCCTGGCCCATGATCTTGGCGAAGGCGCTGAGCTGTTCGACCGCCCCGGCGCGTTTGAGGTCGGTGGTCAGGATTTGAACCGACCGGCGGGCCATCAGGGCGCGGGCCGCCAATTTGACGAGGGCCAGCGTCTTGCCGCTGCCCGGCGGGCCGACCAGCATCAGGCGCTGGTTGTCTTCGGTCACGTCGATGGGCGAGAACGAGAAGTCGAGCGCCAGGGCGCCCGCCAGCGAAGCAATGGGAGTGCGCGGTTCCATGTCCGCCGCCGCCTGGGCCAAACGGTCGGCCAGGATCATCGGTACGCCATGAAGCAGCAGGGTTTCCAGAACTTGGTCGAAGCGTTGTTCCGGCGCCATGGCGACCTGGCCGAGGCGCGGGTCGTTGGCGTCCTGCTGGCGGGCCGCGACGATGCGGGCCTCGCCCGAGACCGGGTTGGTTTGGGTCGAGACGATCGTCGCCTCGTCGCCCAGCTCGCGGCGCACCAAAGCCATGGCCTGGCGGAGGTTGGCTGCCTTGAAGGTAAGGAGTTTCATCGTTTCGGGTCTCCTGTCGCTTTCTGCCGTCGGTTACACCTGGCCCACGGTCTTGATCTTGGCCTTGGGGTGGATTTCGTTCTGAGACATGACCACGGTCATCGGCCGGAAGCGTTCGACGATGGAACGCACGTAGGGGCGGATGGCCGGGCTGGTGAGCAGGACCGGGCTTTCGCCCATCATGGCCTGACGTTCGAAATTCGTCCGAAGGGCGCCGATGAATTCCTGCAGCTTCGACGGCGCCATGGAAAGTTGCTTGTCCTCCTCAGGACCGACCACGGACTCGGCGAAGGCCTGCTCCCACGGCGGCGACAACGTCACCAGCGGGATGAAGCCCTGATCGTTGACGTTGGAATCCGAAATCTGGCGGGCCAGGCGGGCGCGGACGTGTTCGGTGATCATCATCACGTTGCGCGTCCCGGCGCAGGCCTCGGCGACGCCCTCCAGAATTGTCGGCAGGTCGCGGATCGAGACCCGCTCGGCCAGCAGGTTCTGCAAAACCCGCTGCAGACCACCCAGGGAAATGGTCGCCGGGACGATGGACTCGACCAGTTTCTGCTGTTCCTTGTCCAACTCGTCCAGGAGCTTCTGCGTCTCCGCATAGCTCAGCAGGTCGTCCATGTTGTCCTTGATGATCTCGGTCAGGTGTGTCGTCACCACGGTCGCGGGATCGACCACCGTATAACCGCGGAACAAGGCCTCTTCGCGGTTGGAATCCTCGATCCACATGGCCGGCAGACCGAAGGTCGGCTCGACCGTCTTTTCCCCGGCCAGGGTGATTTCCTCGCCGCGCGGATCCATGACCAGCAGCATGTTGGGGCGCAGGTCGCCGCGCCCGGTCTCGATCTCCTTGACCCGGATGACGTAGGAGTTGGCCGGCAACTGCATGTTGTCCTGAATGCGGACCGACGGCATGACGAAGCCCATTTCCGACGCCAGCTGACGGCGCAGCGCCTTGATCTGATCGGTCAGGCGTTGGCCGTTTTCCGGCGGCGCGTTGATCAGGGACAGCAGGCCATAGCCCAGTTCCAGGCGCAGGTAGTCGATGCGCAGCGCCGTGGAAATCGGCTCCTCGGCGGCCTTGGCCGGTTCCGGGGCGTTTTCTTCCATGGCCTGAATGGCTTCTTCGGCGCGGCGCTTCTCCCGCGCCCCGACGGCGAAGGCCATACCTCCGGTAACCCCCGCCAGCAGAAGGAACGGGAACGCCGGAATGCCGGGCATGGCGGCCAGACCCAGCAGCAGGAAGCAGGACAGGCCGAGGGTCTTCGGCTGACCCCCGATCTGCCGGAACAGGGTGGCTTCCGTCGGGCCGGTGATGCCGCCCTTGGTCACCATCATACCGGCGGCGGTGGAGACGATGAGCGCCGGAATCTGGCTGACCAGGCCATCGCCGACGGTCAGGCGGGTATAGGCGTCCGCAGCTTCGGCGAAGCTCAGGTCGTTCTGCGCGACGCCGATGATCATGCCGCCCAGGACATTGATCAGGGTGATCAGCAGGCCGGCGATGGCATCGCCGCGCACGAACTTGGACGCGCCGTCCATGGACCCAAAGAAGGTGCTTTCGTCTTCCAGGTTCTTGCGCCGGGTGCGGGCCTCGTCTTCGTCGATCAGACCGGACGACAAATCGGCGTCGATCGCCATCTGCTTGCCGGGCATGGCGTCCAGGGTGAAGCGCGCCGCGACTTCGGCGATACGTCCTGAACCCTTGGTGATGACGATGAAGTTGACGATCACCAGGATCGCGAAAACGATGATCCCGATGACGAAGTTGTCCTGCATCACGAAGCCGCCGAAGGCCTGAATGACCTGTCCGGCGGCATCGGTGCCCGTGTGGCCTTCGGCCAGGATCAGACGCGTCGATGCCAGGTTCAGCGCCAGGCGGATCATCGTCGCCAGCAGCAACACCGTGGGGAAGGAGTTAAAGTCCAACGGCTTCTCGATGAAGATCGCGGTCATCAGGATCAACACCGAGAAGGTGATGGAAAAAGCCAGGCTCATATCCAGGAGCCAGGTCGGCATGGGCAGGATCAGCACCACCAGGATGCCGATGACGCCCAGTGCGAAGAACAAATCGCCGCGTTTCAGAAGGGCGCCTAAGCCCGCGAACGGATTGCCGCCTTCTTCCTCGCCGCCGGCATCCGTGCCGTCGCGGGGGGCGGCGGTCGCGCGGGCGGCCGTGGGGGCTGCTTGCGTCGCCTCAGCCATTTGCGTTATCCGCCCGTCGGTTGACCATTTCCGTTCTCATCCTGTCCCGAGATTTCTTTTCGTTGAGGTCTGTCGCGTCAGGGCGCCGGTGCGGCGCCGGCTTCGCCCGGTTGGGGCACGGTGAAGCCTTCCTGGCTGTACTGACGCAGCTTGTTGCGCAGCGTGCGGATGGAAATACCCAGGATATTGGCCGCATGGGTCCGGTTGCCCAGGCAGTGGTGAAGGGTGTCGATGATCAGGTCCCGTTCCACGTCGGCGACGGTGCGGCCGACCAAGGCCGCCGTTTCGGCATCCGCATCGGATATACCGGCCGACGCCGGGGCGCCCGCATCGCCGGACACCATGATGGTTTCCGGGCCGATTTCGCTGCCGGTCGCCAGGATCACCGCGCGGTGGATGGCGTTTTCCAATTCGCGCACGTTGCCGGGCCAGGCGTGGGATTTCAGTTTGGCCATGGCGGCTTCGGAAATCGGGCGTTCGTCGATTTGATTGGCCTCCGAATACTTCGCCACGAAATGCTGGGCGAGCAGGGGGATATCCTGGTTTCGGCGGGCCAGGGACGGCATCGCCAGATTGACGACGTTCAGTCGGAAATAGAGGTCTTCGCGGAAGGTGCCGTTGGCGACTTCTTCCTGCAGATTGCGGTTGGACGTCGCGATGATGCGCACGTCGACCTTGACCGGCTTGGTTCCACCGACGCGGTCGATTTCCCGTTCCTGGACGGCGCGCAGCAGCTTGGCCTGCAGGCGCGGATCCATTTCGGAAATTTCATCGAGCAGCAGCGTGCCGCCGCTGGCTTCCTCGAACTTGCCGATGCGGCGCGCGACGGCGCCGGTGAAGGCGCCTTTTTCATGTCCGAACAGTTCGGATTCCAGAAGGTTCTCCGGGATCGCGGCGCAGTTCACGGCGACGAAGGCCTGGTCCTTGCGCCGGCTCTTGGCGTGCAGGTGCCGGGCCATCATTTCCTTACCCGTGCCGGAGGCGCCGGTGATCAGAACGCTGGCTTCCGAGGGGGCTACCTGATCGGCCATCTTGATGACTTCGGCCATGCCCGGGTCGCCATGAACGATGGTCGACGGTTCGTCTGAAACGGCATGGAGGACGGCCGCGATCAGATCGGCATCCGGCGGCAGGGGAACGTATTCCTTGGCGCCGGCCTTGATGGCGCGGACGGCGGCCTGGCTGTCGTTCGCGGTGCCGCAGGCGATGACGGGTAGGGCGATGCGTTCGCTGTCCAGCGAGGTCACCAGACGCGCGATGTCGGCGCCGACGTCGACCATGATCAGGTCGGCGCCCTGTCCGGCGCGGAGCTGTTCCAGCGCCCGGTCCACGGTCTCCGCCTGCTGGACTTTGGCGCCCTTCTGCATGGCGATCTGGCTGGCGGCGCCGATTTGTCCGCCCAACGTGCCGATAATCAACAATCTCATGACCGTTCTGTCCCTAACTTGGTGTGCGTGGCGTTCAAGATGCTTCGTCCCTCGGAGCAATCCGTATGTGCCTGCATTGGCCTAGTCGAAATAGTTCACCCGTTTTTCCGGCGGCAGGATGCTGTTCAGCAGCATCTCGAGACGCCGGGGATTTTCCTGGCGGCCGATGGAGCCCGTGGACAACACGTAGACCTGGTTGACCATGGCTTCGTCGGTCGAGTTTCTTTCAAGTTTGTTGGCCAGCGGCGTGAAGACCATATTGGCCAACACCGCGCCGTAAAACGTCGTCAGCAGGGCCACCGCCATGGACGGGCCGATGGCGCCCGGATCGTCCAGGTTGCCGAGCATCTGAACCAAGCCGATCAACGTCCCGATCAGGCCCATGGCCGGCGCCAACTCGGCCATCCGGCGCAGGACGTTGATGCTTTTCTGATGGCGCTGGAACATGGCCTGCATATCGCGCCGCAGGATCGCCTCGACCTCTTCGCCCGGTGTGCCGTCGACGACCATGCCGATGCCCTTGTGCAGGACCGGTTCTGCCTGCACGGCACCCATCACGTTCTGCAGCGCCAGAACCCCCTGTTTGCGGGCCAGTTCGGCCAGTTGCAACGATTGGAAAGAGGCCCGCGTCGGATCGCGATTGATGCGGACGAAGGTCTTCAGCGACACGCGCAGCGTGCGACCCATCTCGGGCAGGGAGAAGCTGGCCGTGGTGATCGCAAGCGTGCCGCCGATGACGATCAGGATCGACGGAATGTTGATGAAGGACCCCGGCGAACTGCCGAACCCGATGGCCGTGGCCAACAGGCCGAAACCCACGGCAAGGCCGAGCACCGTGGCGGCGTCCACGGTGGTCCGGTTGCGCAGGGGACCTGAGGATGGGGTTGCTTCGGCCATTGTCGTCCGTTTCCGTCGGTTTCCTTGAACCGGTCCGCTTTAGCGGTCGGTCTTGATGATTTCCGTCATGGTCACGCCCAGGCGGTCTTCGACGACGACGACTTCGCCGCGCGCCACCAAGCGGTTGTTGACGTAGATGTCGATGGCTTCCCCGACCTTACGGTCCAGTTCGATGACCGCACCCCGGCCGAGCCGCAAAAGCTGGCTGACCTGCATGGTCGCCTTGCCGAGAACGGCTGAAACCGTCACCGGAATGTCGTAGACGGCTTCCAGGTCGCGGGCACTTTTCGGCAGGTCGTTGACCTCCGGGAGGCCCGAGGGGCTGGCGGTCGGTGCACTCGGGGGCGGGGCGTCGGTATTGCCGCCGCTGCCTTCGCCGCCGTTGGACGCAAACTCGCCCAATTCAAAATCGTCTTCGGCCATGGTTCTCTCCTAGTCCTTCGCTTCCTCTTCGGCGTCACGCGCCTCGAGAATCTCTAAAAGTTCAGGGTTGATGTACTTGTTGTCGTCGTTCTCTTCCTCGACCGGCCGCGCCTCGGCTTCGGTTTCTTCTGCCGATTCTTCTGTCTCGGCTTCCGCCGTCAGATCGCCCGACGGCACCGGCGCATGATCCGCGGCACCGTTCGTTTCCATATGGGGATGGAGGGCCGCGTCGGCTTCCGCCTCGGCCAGGAATTCTTCGGACGGAACCGGAGGCGGGCCGCCTGCAATATCGTCGGCATCGAGAACTGGTTCCGCTTCCGCATCGGTTGCCGTTGCGGCGGCTTCTTCTGACGGCGCGAAAATATCGTCCGACGGCTGCGACGGGGCGGGGAGCGGTTCCTCGCCCGGTGCCGGCATCGCGGGTGCGGCCATTTCGGCAGGTGCGGGGTCCGCGGGTGCGAGGTCAGCGGGTTCCGGGGTGGGCTCGGGGGCAGGCGCAGCCTCAGCCTCGGCCTCGGGCGTGGGGGCCGGTTCGCTCATAACCTCCGGCTCGACCTGCGGCTCGACGGCCGGGGTTTCCTCGCTGGCGGCTTGCGGCTCGGGGGTGGCCTGCGGTTCGGGAGCGGCCGGGGCGGGTTCGAGCGCAGGCGCGTCCGGCGTTTCGGGCGCGGCTTCCGGCGTGGCGGCTTCTTCGGCTGCGGAGCCCGGATGGCGGGTGGCGTCCGTTTCCAGATGGCGGGCGACGATCTCGTCCAATTGCGCGGCCAACTCAGCCGTGCTGCGCGATACCCCGCCGGACGCCCATTCCAGGCGGCAATCGCCGGGGGTGAGGGCAGGGTCGCCGAGTACCTTGATATCGCCCCGGAAACCCGCCATTTCGGAGACGGCCGCAATCCGGTCGTGCAGATCTTCCGCCAGATCGGCGGGAACGCGCACGGTAATTTCCGATGCGCCGGTCTGCTGGCCGAGCGCTTCGCGGAGCATCTGTTCGATCTGGGCGATGGCGGTTTGCTGGTTCAGGGTCGGGAACAGCTTCTTTACCAAGGCTGCCGCCACGGCGACGGCATCGCGGGTAAGGTTCTGATTGGCCTCCGCCTGGGATTCGAACAACGTCTGTGTTTTTTGAACAACGGCGTTCAGGGTATCGGCGAGCTGTTTTTCAGTGGCCGAGGCCGCTTCATCCATACCCTGTTGGCGCCCCTCTGCATGCGCCGCAACGCGTGCCTGTTCCAGATCTTCCTCCGAATATGTCGGGGCTTCCGGTTCTGGCTCGGGCTCGGCGGCAGCTTCCGCTTTGTCGCCAGCCTCTTGTTCGGCGTCGGCATTGGCTTTGGCGCGCGCTTTTTCGCGCTCCTCCGCCAAGACGTCGAAGTCGGTGTCGAACATGAACTTTTCGTAGGGGGTGTCGCCCGCCATGTTGGTCCTTAAGATCATCTTTTATCCATGCATCGGCAATCTGCTCGTCGCGCCGGCCGGGGCCGGGGCGCGCCAATTAGAACACCAACTCCCCTTCCTCGTCGCCGGTGGCGATGACGATTTCGCCGCTGTCGGCCAGACCCTTGGCGACCTGCACGATGGCCGATTGGGCCTCGTCCACGTCTTTCAGGCGGACCGCACCCATGGCTTCCATGTCTTCCTTCATCATCTTGCCCGCGCGTTCGGACATGTTCGAGAAGAACAGGTCCTTCACTTCGTCCGAC
>MDTA01057331.1_pt1 | contig 17764 bp, 17 predicted proteins | sample 811151 | NCBI WGS metagenome assembly MDTA01 (sample SAMN05326648, study PRJNA326480) | marine metagenome | isolation source: seawater | place: Indian Ocean: South | collected 2010
ATGGAGAGAATAAACGCTTCACATGGAGGAAATAAAAGCTTGTTTGCAGACGATTACAAATCCCAAGGATGCGGAAACGGGTCAACTTAGTCATGCGCTTAGGCGACTGGATGAGCTTGCGGGAGATGAGTCTCTGGGGCTCGACCCGAAACTGAAGCATTTCTTGCAAAACCGAAGCTACCAAAAAGCGTTGATTTGGATGGATGGAGAAATCCCTGAACGGGGAATTTGCGGGAAATGAGTAGGAAAGCAAAAGGGAAAGTGCAGATGGAAGCGAAGGATGATTTCGGGTCATCCCCCTTTTGCTCTCTGAGCCTAGGGGGCTTGCCTGAGGCGTCTCGCAATTTGGATTCAGCTATCGGAAAGGAAAGTAAGCTCCCTGTCGAACCAAGTTTGGGCTCGGGCGAGAGGCTTGAGGTTCGACGGGAAAAAAGCGGTCGGGGAGGAAAAACGGTGACTACTGTATGCGGATTTCCCTCTTGCCTCGGTCTCAAGGAGAGAAACCGTTTGCTCAAAAGGATGAAGTCCAATATGGGAACCGGTGGGACATGGAACCGAGAAACCATGGAGCTGCAAGGGGACCGGAGGAATGAGGTGGTGGATTGGCTCAGATCCGCTGGCTTCAAGCCGGTTTTGGCTGGTGGTTGAGCCACCCGGTACGCTTAATTCGTGGTTTGCTTCTCCTCTTCGGAGGGAACCGGGTCCGTAGGCACGGAGTCGGTCTTTTCACTCTCTTCTTTCTTGAAATCGTGATCTTCGAGAGGTTCTTGGTTCATCACGTCATTGATGTCCTGTTCCCATTCGTTCTTGGCTTTGCGAAATTCGTTTACGCCTTTACCGAGAGAGCGGAACAACTCAGGCACTTTCTTGGCTCCGAAAAGCAAGAGCACGATCAGAAAGATGAGAATGATTTCTCCACCGCCGAAGTTTCCGATGAAGGCAAGTGTGAGTAGAGGTGATGTGGTCATTTGGCTAAGATATTCAAGGAAACTAGGTTAGGCAACTTATTTGTAGGAGTCCGTCCGCAGAAAAAAAGAGAAGCTTAGAGGCCGAGTTGCCGGAGAGCCTCGGGTTTGGGCTTGTTGACGGAGCTCTGATCGGCTTCGAAAAATCCGTGCAATTGACGAATCCGAGTGGGGTGTCTCATCTTACGAAGAGCCTTGGCTTCAATCTGTCTTATTCTCTCCCGGGTTACCTTGAATTGCCTGCCGACCTCTTCGAGCGTGCGACTGTATCCGTCTTTGAGCCCAAAGCGTAAGGACAGAACGTTCCTTTCCCGTTCGGTCAAGGAATCCAAAACGTCGAGAATCTTTTCCCTAAGCAAGGAATAGGCGGTCATGTCATAGGGGTTTTCCGCTCCCTTATCCTCAATGAAGTCGCCGAAGTTGGTGTCGTCACTGTCTCCGACCGGGCTTTGCAGAGAAATAGGTTGCTGGGCCATCTTCATGATACTTTGAACCTTGTCGAGCGGAAGGCCCATTTCATTTGCGACTTCCTCGGGAGTCGGTTCGTGACCGAGTTCCTGCAACAATTGCTTTTGCACTTGCATCACCTTGTTCAGAGTTTCGATCATGTGAACGGGTATGCGAATGGTGCGTGCCTGGTCGGCGATGGATCGGGTGATCGCTTGTCGAATCCACCAGGTTGCGTAGGTGGAGAATTTGTAACCCCGCCGGTATTCGAATTTTTCCACGGCCTTCATGAGCCCCATGTTGCCCTCCTGAATCAGATCGAGAAAAGAGAGTCCGCGGTTCGTGTATTTCTTGGCAATGGAAATCACCAATCGTAGGTTCGCTTCGACCATTTCGGTCTTCGCCTTGTGAGCCAAACGCATATTTTTGCGAAGGTCCTTGATCAGGTCAATGAGTTCTTCCGGTTCCATCCGAAACTTGGTTCGGGCAGTTTCCAAATCACTTTTGACCTGTTCAATCTTCACGCCCTTGCGTTTGATTTTCACCTTATCCTTTTTGTACAGATCAAGGTTGTGAAGGTTTCTGGAAATGGCTTTAAGCTCGGGGTTGATCTGGGACAGGAAATCCTCGAAAACCTTGAGTTTCAGACAGCATTTTTTGAATATGGGAGCGAGCTCGCCTTGGTAATTGCGGAAACGCGTGGTGGAACGTTTGCGTTGGGTTTCATTGCTTGAGGTCTCGATGCTATTCCACGCATTTACGATTTTCTTACTTAAGTTTTCCAAGGCATCCACTTGCTTGGCAAGGCTCTTGAAGTACGATTCGCGACTGTCGATTTTCTTGTCCAAGACCACGCGGTCAAACCGTTCCTCGCGGGCCAGTAACTTCTGGCAAATCTCCAATTGAAAGTCCGAAGTAAGAGAAACGGAATAAATGATCTTCAAGGCTGCGCTCTCGGCGGATTCGATGCGCTTGGAGATATCCACTTCCTCCTCCCGCGTCAAAAGGGGGACTTGTCCCATTTGCTTCAGGTACATGCGAACAGGGTCGTCCAGCATGTCACTTTGGTTGGAGCGGGCGGTTTCCTCTTCGTTCTCCTCCTTCTTCTTCTTGTATTTCTCAACCTCCTTGGAATCGAGAAGTTTGATCTCCAAGTTATTGAAGATGGAAATGACGTTTTGGAGTTCTTCCGGTTTTTCGGCTATTTCAGGAAGTGACTTATCGACGTCCTTGTAGGTGAGGAAACCCTGTTCTCGTGAGAGGTGGATTAGTTGCCGGACCTTCTCGGTCACCTCGTCATCCAAGGCATGGGGTTCGGCATCAACCTTCACTTTCATCGCTGCCTCTTTGGATGACGAGACCGAGGCTCTCGATGCCTTGACGGACGGTTTGGCCTTAACGGACTTCTTGGCGACTTTCTTGACCGTTGCCTTTGCGGTTGTAGTTTTTCGGGCAGGTGAAGCTTTGGCTCCGGATGTTTTCTTAACCGAGGCGGTCGTTTTTTTCGCAACGGCGGCCTTTTTTGCAGGTTTGGCTTTGACCGCCTTTTTCTTTGGCGAGGATTTGTTTGCTTTAGTTGTGGGCATGAGAAAGATTGTACTCGGAATCGGATGAAATCAGCGAAGGTGGATCATTTCGTTGGCTGCGAATTTCCTTAAGTTGCTTGCGAAGACCATTCATCCTGTCGGGGTCATTCGAGCAATCACTAATGAGGGTGAGAAGATCTTGTTCGTTGCGTTTGGATTGGCGGGAAAATAATACGCCGAGGCACTGGTTGGCCAGACGGAGCAATGAATTTTCTCCGTGAGAGACCGTGTCTTGGTAAAGAAATTTTTGAAAAGCGCTCCGTTCCAGATCATCTTCAAGCAAATCTTCCATTTGGGGCACGGATAGCGGACCATCGGCAACGGTTTCGGAGAGAATTTTGGCAAGCACGCGCCCCGAAGAGGACTCCAAATCGAGCCAAGCGAGGTCGAGAGCGTGAGCAAGAGGGCTTGCGAGGCGGTCATCATGCAAAAGCGTGAACAATAAATCATCTTCCACACTTGTCAATCGTTGAGACCATTCCGAGCTTTCTTTTTCGGAGAGGTTTTCGGATGGTCCGTAGGCTCTTCGCGGTCTTCGATTTTTCGTAAAACGGGAAAAATCCTTCTTCACCGAGTCAAAGGAAAGGTTCAATCCCCGGGCGAGTTGCTCCAAATATCCGTCCTTCACCACAAAAGAGTCCAGTTCACTTAATGGTTCAAAAAGAAGCTCGCTGGTTTTCCTGAGCTCGTTGGGTGATGCCTGAGCGGGTCGTCCCAATTTTTGTTCGATGACGTAATCGATCATCGGTATGCCTTCGCGGATGATTCCGGAGAGTGCCTCGGGTCCTTCGCTTCGGAGGATCAGATCAGGGTCGGAATCCTTCGGTAAGGTAGCGAACCGGGCGTCCAATCCGGCCTTGAGGAAAATCGGCACATAGGAAAGAGCGGCTTTTTTTCCAGCGTCATCACCGTCCAAAAGACAAACCACTCGCCTCGGGTTGGATTTCCTGAGCAAATCCGCCTGGGTATCCTTAAATGCGGTTCCTTGCGGTGCGACGACGGTTTTGAAACCTTCTTCCCAACAGCGAATAGCATCCAGCTGCCCTTCCACCAAGAGGAAGTCCCTTTCCTCGGAAATCTCCTTGTTGGCGAGATGGAGATTGAAGAGCAACTGACCTTTCAGAAAAATGGGGGTTTCGGGCGAATTGACGTATTTGGGAGACTTTTTGTCACCCCATTCGGGGGTGACCGAAAGTTTTCTTGCGGTGAATCCGCAGATTCTTCCCAATTTCTCATGAATTGGTATCATCAGCCTTCCGCAAAACAGGGATATGAACTTTCCTTGACTTTGCTTTTGCCTGAATAGACCGGACTTTTGCAAGAGTTGAGGATTTTGGCCTTTTTTCAATAGGAATTCGGATAGGGCGGTGGAGTCCGTCGGCGCAAAACCAATACCAAACCGCTTGGCCGTTTCCAGCGAGAAATCTCTTTCTTCCAGCCAGTAACTGCGTGCCACCGAACTCTCCTTGTTTTGCAGTGAGAACTGTTCCTCAAACCAAGATTTCGCCAATTCATGCAGAGCGTAAAGATCTGCGCGAATCGAATTCGAGAAAGGTTGGGCGTGACCGCCTTTCTCATAGCGAATGGGAAAGTTGAATTCCTTGGAGAGATATTCGATGGCTTCCTGAAATCCCAAGTTTTCAATCTTCTGAACGAAGGTAATCGCATCTCCCTTCTCGCCCGAACTGAAACAATTGAAAAAGCCTTTTTCCGGATGGACGTAGAAGGAAGGGGTCTTCTCTTGACTGAAAGGGCTGAGTCCGACCCAACTGGAACCACTTTTCTTAAGTTGGACGTATCGACTGACTAGGTCATACAAATCAATGCGATCCTTCAGTTCGTTGATGAAACCATCAGCTAATCGGGGCATGGCAAATCATTCATAATGCGGTTCTCAGGGATTGCGGAGTTTGATCAATTCCATTTCCGCCTGATGATGAAGCGCACTCCCCTCGGGAGCTGTTTTCAGGAGCTTACGATACAGAACCGTTGCGGTCGCAGGCATTCGCTCCACCAAATGATAACGCCTTGCCAATTGCCAAATGATTTCGGTGGATTCGGGGAAGAGTTCGTGCACTTTTTCCAATTCGGCCAGGTATCTCGAAGATGAAAGTGTTTCGCGAGCGATTCTAAGATAGTCGATGTGAGTCTCCAAATCAAGGGGGTTGTGTCGAATGGCTTCCAAGATGGTCATTTCCGCTTCCTGAGATTCGCCAAGCTGGAAATGAGCTTGGGAACTCAGTCGCCACGCGTCCGAATTACTCGGGTTTTGCTTGATGGCTTGTCGTGCGAAATTCAACGCTTTGAGGTAGTTGCGGTTCAGGTAGGCGGCTCGGGCTTCCTCCATGGGATCCAATTCATTCAGTTCGGTGACGGGGGCAGCGAATGCGTCCGCGAGACCAAATCCGGTCGGGGTTTCGATGAACTCCGGATCACTCAGGGTCGGAGCCTCCTCCATATCCGCTTCCGAAAGCGAGACGGGTTGCTCGATGACTTCCGATGAAGCCGGAGCGAGTTTGGGTCCAACGGCGACCACAGCGCCAGTGGTCGGTTTTTCGCTAAGCAAAGCGGCAGCCAACTCTGTGATGGTCAAGTCTCCCGGAGTGACTCCACGTTCAATGAAATCTCCGAACCTTCGCTTGCGGAGAAGTTCGGATGCTTCGTTTTCGACGTCCGTTTCGGAAATCGCCCCAGGGCTCGATTTTTCAATCGCGAGAATAAGTGTTTCGGCATTATCTAGATCGCCTCCAAATAATTTCACCCGAAGCAATCCAAGGAGTGGACCGACTGAGATACCTTGTTCTCTCCGAGCCGCTTCGCGGTACCAATGCTCGGCTTGAACGAGAAGTTTTTTCTTATAAAAAAGATCTGCCATAAGCATGCAATCCGAGTGTTCGGCTAATTCCGAACCTTTGGACAGGGCGTTGAGGGCATCCGTTTCATCTCCGGATTTTGCAAGCAAACGACCCAAGTCAAGGGAGGCGGATGCGTCGTCCGGAGAACTCAGAAGGTATTTCCTCAGTATGGTTGTGGCGGATTGTTCGTCTCCTGATTGCAGGTGAGCCTCTGCCGCCTCCTTCAATACGCCCACTTCCGCACCTGCTGAAAGTGCCTGATCGAGCCTGAAGGCGGCTAGTGCGAATTGCTGGGAGTCGTAGAGTGATCTGCCTAATTGAAGAAGAATCTCAGGGGAATTCGGATGTTGCTCGTTTAACTTTCGCAAGAGCTTCACCGCATCTTTGGGTTTGCCTTCGATTCGTTTGCCGATGGCATCGCTTAGGTCGGGGGCGGGTAGCGCGTCCGCGAGCTCGGATGAGCTCTCCGGGTTTGCGGGGTCCACTTCCCGTTCCTGATTTCCACAGCCCGATATGGCAACCGAGATTGACCCAAGGGTCAGTATTCGTAACCATGAATTAAAAATAAGCATGTACTGTTTTCTTCATACGATTCTCAAACGTCAAGCCATGGTCTGCTTTTTCCTCCTTTCCCTGCTTTGCGGTGGGAGGGGCATTGGGTTTGCTGATTCATTTGAAAACTCTTTTCAAACCCTTGCCTTAGCCAGTGAGGATTTAACCGAAAACAATGAAAGCCATGTGTTTAGGACGGAAGGGGGTGGCAGTTCGAAAAACTACCACAAGGCTTTGGACAAGTTGATCGGTGGTTTCGAAGAAACCGGAAGAGTAAAAATTCAACCTCAACGTTATCCCAAAATTGCCATCAAACTGGAAACCAGACTGGCGCCCGGGTTACAGGTTTCGCCAAAATTGGTAGATGCGTTATTGGAAATTTTGCGTTTGCGGGGTTTTCAAAAGTCGCAGATCGTTTTGGTCGATTATGACCGGAGGACTTTGGAGAGAGCCGGTTTCGTTGACGGTACCTCTGCCGAGCTGAGTTACAAAGGGCATCGCGTATTCAGTTTTACCGCCCAAGAATACCGTAAGCCAGATTGGTTTCATGACAGTCCGATGCCTCCAGCCGTGCATGACAGGGCAAGTTATTTTCTGCGTTATCCGACGGATGCGGCCAAGAGAGCCGAGGAGGAAAGAAAGAGTTATTTGCCAACCATTCTTTTCCTCGACGATTTTAATTGGATTAATTTGGCAGTCGCCATGGATGATTCGAATTTGGGCTTGGATGGGGCTTCGGCCAATCTTTCTCTCGGGGCAATCAACAATTCCACCAGATTCATTCAAAAACCAACGATTGCCCCTGCAGCGGTTGCCGAGATTTTGGCTATTCCGGAAATTTGGGAGAAAAGGATTTTTTCCTTGGTGGATTTGGCGAGATTTCAGTTCGCGGGCGGTCAGTCCTTCGATGCCGAGTTCATTGGGAAGTCTTCATCCTTGGTGCTTGGTGAAAATCCATTTTGCGTCGATTACGTGACTTGGGTTGAGCTATCGAAAATCAGGAAAATAAGCGAATTCGCTCATCGATCGAGAAAGAATGCTCTTCTTTTCAAATACGCTCAGGAACTGGGTTTGGGACCGGTTTTCTCGGTTCGGGTTCATGACTTGTGATGGGATGCGCAAAAGTAAAGGAATGCTTGGGTAGGACATCCTCCTTACGTTGGATCTTTGGAAGCCTTTTCCTTGGGTTGCATGCGCTGGCCGAAGTCGGAGATGATTGGCCCAATTGGTTGGGACCGCGATACAACGGAATGACTTCCCTCGAGGGTCTGAGAATTCCATCGGATGAAGAGGAATACCCGACGCTATGGACGGCCGCTGTGGGGACAGGTTGGTCTGCTCCTGTGGTTGAAGGAGATTTTCTGTATCTGCATGACCGTGAAGGGGCTAAGGAAAACCTGAAAAGCTTCGACAAGGGGAGTGGAGAGAAGATTTGGACTTTTTCATTCGGCACCAACTACAGGGACGATTTTGGCATGGAAGAAGGACCGCGTTCGACCCCTGCGCTTTCGGCAAATCTTCTGGTCGGACATAGCCCGAGCGGATTGGTGCATGCGGTTGACCGAGCCAGTGGGGCTCTCAGATGGAAGGTCGATTTGATTGAACTTTTTGGGGCGAAAAAGGGGTTTTTCGGCAGGTGCTCCTCTCCCTTGATTCTTGGGTCCAAGGTAATTTTGGAGGTCGGCGGAAACAAAGTGGGCGTGGTTGCCCTGGACTTGGAAACGGGTAGGGTCGTTTGGAAGACTTCCTTCTACGGAAATGATTACGCTTCTCCCATCCCAGTGCTTCGGGCAGAGAACAGGTGGGTGGTCTGCTTTGTTAGAGACGGACTTTTGGGACTTGATGCGGAACTAGGAAAAACGATCTTTTTCGAACGCTTTCGATCCCCCATTGACGCTTCCGTACACGCGGCCAGTCCGTTGGTCTTCGAGAACCGTATCTTCCTTTCCGCCTGCTATGGTTTGGGCGGCGGTCTTTGGGAGATTTTAGAACCAACGAATGGGAACCCTAGCCTGAAATCGCTTTGGAAGGCTGAGAATCTTCTGGATTGTCATTATGCGACGCCGGTGGCCAGAGATGGCTTTTTATATGGCTTCCATGGGCGTCAGGAAAGGAGACCGGTGTTGCGTTGTCTGGAAGCGGAATTTGGAAAAGTGGCATGGAGTTCGGAGCCTTTGCCCGCAGGAAACTTGGCTTTGGCGGATGATAAGCTTGTGATCCTTTTGGAATCAGGCGAACTGCTTTTGGCCGAAGCCAGTCCAGCTGGTTTCAAGGCCTTGCATCGCCAACAAATTCTCGGTTCGGGTACGCGAGCTCATTTTGCCTTGGCGGGAAACCGACTTTATGCCCGAGATAAGAGGAGGCTGATATGCGTGGATTTGTCAAACAGCGATTAGATCACTTGGTTCTTGGGAGTTCCCTTGAGAAACAAAACCAGGTTCTCGCAGACAATTTTCATTAAGCGACGGCGGGATTCGAGGGATGCCCAGGCGTAGTGAGGAGTGATCTGACAATTTTTTGCGCGTATGAGTGGATTATCCGACGAAGGAGGTTCGGTGGAGAGAACGTCGAGATAGGCGGCGGAAATCCCCTCCCGATTCAGCGTATCGGCTAAAGCCCATTCGTCGATCAACGGACCTCTTGCGGTGTTGATGAGAACGGAGGATTCTTTCATTCTTACAAGAGATTCGCAGTTTATGATATGGTGGGTCGACTCATTGAGTGGGCAATGAAGACTCAGGAAATCACTTTCCTCGAAGAGATCATTCAAGCCAACGGAACGAACCGTTTCGGTATCCGAGGAGAGGGAGCGAGAGTGAGCCAGAACTTTCATTCCAAAGGCTTTCCCGATTTCGGCGGTTTTTCCGCCAATGGCTCCGAAGCCAAGAATCCCAAGGTTTTTTCCAGCCAATTCCGTTACCGAACCTAGGGTGTAACAGAAATCCGAACATTTTTCCCACTGTCCATCTCGTACGGAATTCGCATGCATTTCAACTTGGTTGGTGTGGTGGAGGATGTGAGCGAACACCGTTTGAGCGACTGATGCGGTGCTGTATCCGGGAGCGTTGGTCACGGTAATCCCTCTGGATTTGCAATGGGCCGGATCGACTACGTTGTATCCGGTTGCGGTCACTCCAACGTAAGTCAGAGAAGGTAATTGATCAATCACTTCGCTACTCAGCGGGCATTTGTTGGTAATCAGAATTTCGGCGTCACGGGCTCGGTCCAACAATTGATCGGGACTCGTCCGAGCATGCACCTCCAGCTTCCCCAACTTCTCCATTTGCCCCCAATCGAGATCTCCCGGGTTCAGGCAATGTCCGTCTAAGACGACAATTTTCACCAATGGTTCTTCAGCTAGGACGAAATTCAGGAAACGCTTCCAGGAGATCGAGGCTGTCATTCATTTCTTGCTGAAGTTTAAGCAATTCCGGGAATAAAGTTCCGATGACTTTCCTGCCTCGCTTGGTCTTGGCAAGATCCTTCCTTTCAAGTGGATCCTTCTTCAAATCATAGACCCGGAGGAGGGGGACGTTGGGGTACGCCAAGAGTTTGAGGTCTCCGCGGGTGATGGAACGTTGGGCGTCAAGGTAAGCCCCGTAAATGTCCCGATGGGGAGATTGATCGGTTTCTCCTTTGGCGAGGGGGAGGATGTTATGAAAGTCGACGTGTTCCGGCTTCGGCATGCCAGCCAAGGCAAGGGAGGTGGCCATGGCATCCTGCAGGTAAATCGGGGCTTCGACCTTCTTTCCCCTGGGAATGTCGGGGCCTTTGATGATAAAGGGAACCCGCGTGCTGTGCTCGTAAAGGTTCTGTTTTCCGAGAAGACCGTGCTGACCAACTCCAAGGCCATGATCCGCGGAATAGATTACGTAGGTATTCTTATCCAAGCCCGATTTTTCCAAACCATCGAGAATCCGTCCGATTTGCTCGTCCATGTGGGTGATGATGGCATAGTATTCCTGCCGGTGAACTTTGATGGCATGTTCGGTCCTTGGCATCGGGGCCAATTTTTCATCCCGCAGGCTATGTGGACACTTGATTTCATTGCAATAGGGATACTGGGGTAGGAAATTGGGAGGAACCTTGATTCGGTCCAAAGGGTATCGATCGATGAAGGATTTTGGCGCCTGCCTCGGGTCATGGGGAGCATTGAAGGCAATATAGGCGAAGAATGGCTTCTCTTGAGCATGCCCCTTGGCTTGCGAAAAGAAGCCCAAGGTTTCGTCGGCAACCACTTCGCTCCAATGCTTTCCACCTTTCCAGAATCCTTCGAACTTGGGGTCGTAAGGGCTCCAAGGATCCGTCCCGTCAGGGAGGGGGCGGTTGTATCCTTCGGGAGTTTGGTTCGGCATGCCCCCGCGAACCATGGTCGCTACGTCAAAGCAAGCTTCGGCTTTGGCCCGCACATGCCATTTGCCGGTAAAATAGGTCTTGTATCCCGCAGCCTTCATGTTTTCGGACCAGAACCTGCCGGCTTTGCGTTCCTCCTCCGCTTTTTTGGATGCCGCCTCGGCTTTCCAGATAAAACGACCGGTGTTGAGCATATGCCGGCTGGCGACGCAGACGGCGCCACTCCATGAGCCCATGTTGTAGGTTCGGTTAAAGGAGGTGCCTTGGCTCATCAGGCGATCCAAATGGGGTGTCTCGATATCCGTCAGTCCCAAGGAGCCAATCGTTTCATAGCATTGGTCGTCAGCGAAAAGAAAGAGTATATTGGGTTTTTTCTGAGCGAGGCATGGCGATATCATAAGATTAATTGCCACAAAGAGGAAGAAAGGAGAGGAGCAAGAATAGATTTTGTTCATCCCTTTATTCCACCATGAAGAAGATCCCATCTGCAATCTCGAACAATTCGAATTTCAAAAAAAAGCCGCCATGGGGCGACTTTTCGGTTCGAAAGAATCCAATAATGGGCTACTTTCGGCAGTCTTGCATGATACGCAACCAAATTTCCCTCAAGTCATGCATCCGCAAATCCGATTCCTTGAGGTAATCGGCGAAGATCTTTTCGTTTTCGTGTTCGAAAAGGCGATTGATTCTCATCGACTCGTTCAGGGCGGAGTGCGCTTTCTTGAGATGGCAGACAGCAAGCAGAAAGTCTCCCAAATCCAAGCAGGTTGCAGCGATGATCGCATGCCTTTCGGCGTCCGCCATGCTGGCGCAAAAACTCCAGGACAAATGAGCTTCGGGTTGTTGCCGGTTGTGCCTCATCAAATGTTCCCAGGAGGCCCTCAGGTAAGAGAAAAGCGCGGTAGCGGTAATGTATACGGGATGGCGATGAAGGGTGTAGGGATCCATTTTACGGACATCATCATCCATATCCAACGGTTTGGGGTTGCGGATAATCTCCTCTTCGTCCTCCAAATCAAACTCATCGATGGAGGACCAGTCGTCCCGATGCCATCCCATGATCACCGCCGCCGCATCCAATCGGTCCGGTTCGTTCTTTACTTTGTTGTAAGCGGAAATGAAGCGGGAGACTTCCTTTTCCGACTTTCGAAGAAAATTTTGCCAATCCGCTTCATTCCAGGCAATGTCCTCGTTCTCCTCCCAGTCACCTTCCTGGTTGTTGTCGAATTCGTATTGGCTCATCTTTTGCTAGTGCGAGATTGGATGCGAAGTGCTTGCTATGTTCTCATCCGATAAGTTTGCGAGGTCAAATTATTTTTGAAAAAACTTACTCTGCCCTTACGATCCGAGCGATGAAAGTCAGGTCACAGACCACTTATTTCGGAAGAGTGCAGGGAGTCGGTTTTCGTTGGCGGGTGTGTCAGGCTGTGAAGCCCTTCAAGGTTACGGGTTACGTTTTGAATAAAAGTGACGGTTCGGTCGAAACCCTTTTGGAAGGGGAGGCCGAAGTGGTGAAAGGGGCTTTGGCGCTTTTGGAATCCCAATTGAAGGAATTTTGGAGAAGCAAGAAGACTGACCAACGAGAGGGGGAAGCCCACTTTGATGACTTTTCAATTAAGCGTTGAGGAACCTTGGCAACGTTTGAGGCTCATGAGAGCCATCGCGGTACCATATTGCTGGTGATAATCATAGAGGGGGTAATCCCACCAAGATCCGTCTTTTTCCTGAAGAGGAAGCAGAATGTCGGATAATTCTTGCTGGAACTTCTGCCGTTCCCGCTCCGGAAGCGACTCAATGCAGAAAGAAGCATAAAGATGCCCATAATAAAAGAAGTATCCGGCCACCGCAAACCATGATTCGTGGGGAATGGGTCTCTTCCGTCCCATGTCCAACCAGCCGTTTCTTTTGATCAGGCGGTCGAGGCATAGTTTGTGAACTTCGGGAGTGACGCTTTCGTCTCCCCAAAGCTGCAAGGCGTAGTTGCAGGCGTGGGAACGACCCAAACTGCCGGCAGGTCGGTTGATTCCACGCCGAGGCCGGTACTTTAGGTATTCTCCATAAAGGAAACTGTGATCGGGCAGGCGTTGCCTTTTGATTGCTTCGAGAGCCCGGTTGATCATTTTGCTGGGGACTTTGACGCCCGATTGCTCGGCTTCCTTAAGGGCGACCAAACCGGTTGCGTTGACGAAGGAGATGGAGGACCCCGAGGGTTGTTTGGTTTGGGCTCTAAAGTCATAGTAACCCCAACCACCATCGATTGATTCGTACTTTCCAAGCATGTCCACCTGATGAGTCATCAACTTCCGGATGCGGTCCATTTCCTTCGGATCCGTTTCCATGCGTTCGAACCTGTGAAGAGCTTGCAAGGCATAGGAGTGAGCCCATACGTTGTAAAGGGCCATGGGAGTCGCTCTTCTGAGTTGGGGGAGTTTTTCAAATAGATGCTCCTTTCCGCGGGCGATGACCTTACGATAGTTCGGATCCTTACCCTTGGTCTCAAGGAGAGCCGAAAGAGAAAGGGCGGTGACCGCCAGACGGAAGGCGCGATGAGAGCCGGGAACCGGAGCGAAAATGTTGAGTCCCTTGGTTTGATGGGCGGAACCCCACGATCCGTCTGAATTTTGTCTTTCCATAAGGAACGCGCAACCGGCATCGATGGCTTCGGCTATACTTTTGGTTTGGCCTGCCCCGGGCGGGTTCGCCTGGTCAGCGCCATCCAAGGACAAGGAACCGAGTAGGGCGGGCAATGCGATGATCCAGATCGATTTCATGAAGGGTCAGGGCCGCTCAAGTCTTCGGTTTCTCCTTGAGGATTTTTGTAGTTTTGGAAATTCCACTCAAGATCTCGAAGGTTTTACCTGATTTTCTTCCCACTTCCACCGATCGCTTCTTGGGTTCGTTTTTCTTGTTGAGAACGTACACGTGCATTTCTTCCTGCTCATATTCCTCTTTGAACAAGACGCTTTCGGGGAGAGTCAGGGCGTTCTTGGATTCGTAGGCGGTGAATGAGAAACTGCACGAAGTGCCGGCGGAAGGAAGGAGGAAGTCCTTGGGGAAGGAAATTTCAACGGTGACGTCATAGATTCCGGGAGTGACCGGAGTTTCGCTGATCGATACGACTTGAGCTTCAATCCTAACTCCGGGACTGGTTGAAAATTTGAGGGTGCCTGCGGTTTGCGGCTTGAGCTCGTGAAGAAATTTTTCGGGCAAGTTGAGCCTTGCTCGCATCCTCTTGGAGGGAGAAATGGTAAGGATTGGATCGTGTGGTTTGAGTGCCCCCCCTTTCTGCAGTTTGCTTTTGAAGGGAGCGGTTCCGCTCCATTTGCCCCGTTCGAAAGTTCCCCAGTAGAGCCTGCCGTCCAAAGGACTTTTCATGGACATCGCTTGCAAGTCCTTTTCGAGGTTTTTCTTTCTGTTTACTAGGATTTTTCGTTCCTCTTCCAATTTCTTGCGTTCGAGCCGTTGTTTTTTGAGTTGGGCCGGTTCGATCTTACGAAGAGCCTCAAAGGACAGATTTTCCCTCCGAAAGGCATCCATAACCGATCTCTCGCTTCTCGGGACCAGCACTTCATTGAATTCCTTAAAATTCTTGCGGGCGGATTCAACGTAGAATTTCGCCTGATCAACGTCATTTTGAGCTCGTTGAATGATGATTTCCTCGGTTTCTTCGGTGAGGTCATCGGCTTCATACATTTTTTTGAGTTGGTTCAATTCCTCAAGGGAGTAGGAAAGATATTGCTCCTGTCTATTGAGGCTCATTTGAGAAGATTTTATTTGAAAGGGTAAGTCGGTTTTTTGGAAACGCTCCAAATCCTCCTTGGCATAGGTTTCCAATCGGTCGATCTCCCTTTGTTTCATGGGAGCAAGGCTTTCCGCGAGTTCCAACTCCGTATCGAGAATTTCACGGTTTAAATCAAGCATGGCCAAGTCGTTGGAAAGCCTTTGAATCTCCTGCCTGATTCTTTCAAGGTTCAAGCGAAGAAGCGTTTCTCCTCTTTTGACCTCTTTACCTTGCAGGGGAGCGGAAAGGACTTTGAGTTCCTGCCAATGGTCCACGGCGTAGGCGAGAGACTTTGCCTGAGAATCCTCTAGGAATCCATCGATGGTCAAATCAATCCTAAAGTGCTTTTTCTCCGGAGAGAGGGTCTCGTATTCCTTGGAGTTGGAACTTTTGCCGACAGTTTCCGTTCGGTTGTTGTCCGACGTATCATTATTTGTATCTTTGGCACCGGCTAAAACCACGGGGAGAAACAACATGGAAAATAAAAGTGAGGTGAGTTTGGATTTCATAGGATTCAATCCCTTAGATTATCTTGGTTTTAAGCAAGAGCAAAAACATGCCGTTTTTCCATTTCAAATTTGAGTGTTTTGGATTCGATTTGAACTAACCCAAAAAAAATGATCCTCAAAGAGGATCATTTTAAAAGTTTTGGTGAGTCCGGAGAATTAATCGATTTGTTTGACCTCCAGTGGGAAACTAAGTTTACCCTCGTTTCTGGCAATCATTCGCAAAACAGCCTGAAGACTTTTTTCTCTCAGGAATTCGGTTTCCACTCCGAGACGTTCCGCGGTTTCCTCCAAACTCAAAGTGTTTCCTTGTGGTTCGGTCATGGGGCGATCCGCCGAGGAGTTTTCCTTTTCGGGTTCAACGAGGGAAATTCTTGCGGATGAGGTTTCAGAGGAATCCGACTCTTCGGTCTGGATACGGTTGCTTGTGGATTTCATAAGAACGGGGTTGGCGGCGAGTTCAATGGATGGTGATAGCGCATCTTCGCTTTCCGAGGAAACAGGGGTTGGGGAGTTCTCCAAAGAAGAAAAGGAGGAATCAAAGGTTTGCGGGTCGACGGTATCGACGTCTTCCGAAGATTCGCCATGATCCGAATGGGAACGGTTTAATTTTCGTCCTAAATCCTCAAGGTATTCTTCTTGCTCCAGGGATTCCAAGCGCTCTTGGGCGATCTCAAGCTTTTCGTTGACTTGGGAAACTTCCTGCTCGATTTCATTAACTGGGATTTCAACCAATTCGGAGGAAACTCTCAAGCCGTCCTCCAAGGCTGCAATTCTTTTCTGCAGGGCATCCTTTTGAGCCAACACCTCTTCAATCAGAGCACCGGTTTCGTCCCGCTTGCGAGCAATCTTTAATTTACTTTCCAATTCCTCGCGTTGCTTACCCAATTCTTCGATCGCCCATTTAAGCGATCCGACTTTGTCTTTTACCGATTCCACGAAGTTAACTTAAAGCAATTTCTACGAGATAAAAAGAATTATCTTACGATGGAACGAAATTTCATACCAAGGTTCTCACTTTTTCGAGAGCCGAACCTATCACTTGGTGCATGTCGTAGTAACGGTATTGCCCCAATCTACCTCCGAATGAAACTGTGGGGACTGCTTTGGTCAATTCCCGATACTGGTCGTACAGGTTTTGATTTTCTTCGGTATTGACTGGGTAAATTTCAATCTTACCGGGTTTCCAATCCTGAGGATATTCGAAGGTAACCGCAGTTTGATCAGCCGTGTATTTCATGTCAAAATGCTTGTGTTCATAAGTGCGGGTGAAGGGAACTTCGGAATCGGTGTGATTAAAGACGGCGTTTCCCTGGTAATCCGGACAACTGATCAGTTGGTGGTCAAAGCGTAAGGAACGGTACTCCAAGTGACCCAAAGAGTAATCGAAGAAAGAATCGATGGGACCTGTGAAAATGACATGATCGAATTTGCCTAGTAAAGCGTCCCGATCCTGAAGGAAATCGACTTTCAATTCCAAGGGAATGCCTTGTAGCATTTTTTCGAATATGGAAGTGTAGCCCCCTATGGGAATGCCTTGAAACCGGTCGTTGAAATAGTTGTCGTCGAAATTTAGCCTCATCGGAACTCGTTTGATAATGGAGGCGGGCAGTTCCCTGGGATGCTTGGCCCACTGTTTCGTCGAGTACCCTTCAATGAAAATTTCGTAGATTTCCCTTCCGACGTTTGCGAGGCACCACTCCTCCATGTTCTTCGGTTCCTCGATCCTCTCCTTCTTCTCCTCAAGACAGGCTACTGCTTCCTGTGGAGTTTTAACTCCGAAAACCTGATAGAGGGTGAAAAGATTAATCGGAAATGAATAGATGTTTTCACGGTGACTGACCTTAACCCGGTTAACGTAGTGGTTGAAACTTGCGAATCGATTGACGTAGTCCCAAATGCGCTGGGAGTTTGTGTGGAAGATATGAGCGCCGTAATGATGTTCGTGGCAATCCGCTTCCTCCACGTAACGGGTGAAGCAATTACCCCCGATGTGCTCCCTTTTGTCGATGACCATGCACTGGTGACCCGCATCAGTCAGTTCTCTGGCGCAAGTGGCTCCGTAAAAGCCAGCTCCTACGATAAGGAATTTTTTCGACATATCAGGTGGGTTTTCTAACCAAAAAAAGAGCCAGAAAGGGAAGGGTGAACAAACAGAAGAAGAAGCTTACAAATAAGGAAAAGGCCTTGTAAAAGAGATTGCGAGCGGAGGTCAACACGATCAGGGGTCTGGGAACGAATTTGAGTTCTCCAATGAGGTTGCATATCCAGATTTTCTTGGCGGGCAAAGTCAGAGCGAAGAACAAGACGTTGATGAATCCCGTTCCGCTTAGGTTTCCAACCATCACCACCGCGTGGTCGAAACGCAAGTCGGAGTCCAGGAAAACTTTTCTTTTGTAGTCAAACGAACCTTTGTAAGGGTAGGGGATGATTCGTTGGATCCGATTATATTTTCGCAGGAGATCGAGGCAGTGACGGTGGGAAAGGATGGAGATGGACGGATTATCAAAAAACGATCGAATTTTAGGCAAGCTTGCATCCAACTGCTGGATGGGAGCGGACCGTATGATGAGTACCTGGCTCATAATCTTTTCAGCGATAGAAGGTGAAACACAAGCGAAGGGGAATTCTCATTTCCTCTGCCACTTGGTGTTTTACCGGATGTCTTTTGTCCGAGAGTTGTCGCAAGTTCCAAAAGGCGGAGAGCATGGCCTTGAGG
>MDTA01104182.1_pt1 | contig 17749 bp, 18 predicted proteins | sample 811151 | NCBI WGS metagenome assembly MDTA01 (sample SAMN05326648, study PRJNA326480) | marine metagenome | isolation source: seawater | place: Indian Ocean: South | collected 2010
GAAGCGCAGCAATGCGTGCAGCTGACCAGTACTAATAGCTCAATTGGCTTGATTTATGCACTGAAAAAAATTTATAAATTATAGATAATTTTTAGTTATTAATTTTACCTGTTTAAAAAAATTTTTTTTTCTATATTGAAAAAACACCCCTGTTTTTTTTGCTGCTAAAAAATCATTTTTTTTGTCTCCAATCATAACTATATTTTTTTTTAATAAATTATTTTCTTTAATAGCCCTTTTTAATAAACCATTTTTAGGTTTTCTACATCCACATTCTTTTTTATATCTACCAACTCCCTTGGTAGGATGGTGGGGACAAATATAAAATTTTTTAATCACATTATAATTTGAACTAATTGATTTGTTAATCATTCTATTAAAATCATTTACTTGTTTTTTAGAACAAATTTTTCTTCCAATAACAGATTGATTGCTAACAACGAAAGCTTTAATTTTTTCTTTTAACAAGAATTTTAAAGCTTTTTTAGTGCCTGGAAGTAAAAAAAAATGTTTTCTTTTATAAGGGTGTATAATATCTTTATTTAAAACTCCATCTCTATCAAAAAAAAATACTATTTTTTTATATTTCATTTAATAACGATATAATAAGATATTATCTCAATAAATGACAAAAAAAAATAGAATTGATGCTTTAATATTATGTGGGGGTTTTGGAACAAGACTTAAAAAAATAAGCAAAGGAATACATAAAGCGTTAATCAGAATTAAAAAAGATAAAGTTTTTTTAGATTTTTTAATGAACAAATTATCGAATTTAGATTGTTTATCTAAAATTTTTCTATGTGTACATTATAAGAAAGAAAATTTTAAAAGATATATTAAAGATAAAAAATTACATAATAAAGTGTTCATCTCATACGAAAAAACTCCCTTGGGTACTTCAGGCGCTGTTAAAAATTTGGTTTTGAATAAAAAAAACACATCACAAAATTTTTTGATAATAAATGGAGATAGTTATTCAAAGATAGATTTAAAAAAATTTATTTATGTATTTCATAATAAAAAAAAAAATTTAATTGCTTTAAGTAAAGTAAAAAATTCAAAAAGATATGGATCTTTTAAGTTAAATGGTGAAAAAATTCTTTCAATTAAAAAAGGTAATAGTAAGCCAGGATGGATTAATAATGGATATTATTTATTAAGTAAAAAAGATGCAAAGAGCTTACACTATTATAAGAATTTAGAAGATGAGCTTATTCTTAAGATAAATAAAAAAAATAATTTATTAGCTTTTAAAGTAAAAAAAGATAATTTTATAGATATAGGTACAATTCTAGATTATAAAAAATTCAAAAAAAATGCTCAAAAAATTTAAAGTCGGTAATAGGTCTATTGAGAATTACTCAAATCCTTTTGTAATTGCTGAAGCTGGTGTTAATCATAATGGAAAAATACAATTAGCAAAAAAATTGGTTGACGCAGCTGTTTATGCAGGTGCAGATGCAGTAAAGTTTCAAACGTTTAATACAGAAGATATTGTTACTAAAAAATCGCCCAAATCTACTTATCATAAGATTACTGGAGGATCTGATAAAAAACAATCTTGGTATTCGCTCCTAAAAACTCAAGAACTAACAATTGAAGAACATTTTGAACTATTTAATTATTGTAATAGGAAAAAGATTACTTTCTTAAGTACTCCTTATGATTTTAAAAGTGTAGATCTATTGAATAAAATAGGAATTAAGGCTTTTAAAATTGCGTCTACAGATAATAATAATTTCCCATTGCTTAAATATGTTGCTTCAAAAAAAAAACCTTTAATTTTATCTACTGGAATGAGTAATTTGAGTGAAATTTTAGAAACTGTTAGAGTATTAAAAACTTATAATCAAAAAAAAATTTCTATTTTACAATGCACATCGTCATATCCATGCAATGTTAAAGATCTAAATCTATCGGTAATACAAACATTTATTAAAACTTTTGATTGTCCAATTGGATTTTCAGATCACAGCAACGAATTGATGCCTGCGATAATATCAACTTCTCTTGGCTCATCCATTTACGAAAAACATTTAACTTTAGATAAAAAAATGAAAGGACCAGATCATCGTGCTTCTAGTACTCCAAATGAATTAAAAGAAATAATAAAAGAAATAAGATCAACTTTTATCATGCTTGGTTCAAAGGAAAAAAAAGTTTTAAAATGTGAAAAAGAAAATAGAAAGAAATTAAAAAAATCTTTAGTAGCAAATACGTTTATTAGACAAGGTGCAAAATTGAATAAAAAATTATTTGGAATTAAAAGGCCGGCAAATGGTTTGGATCCGTCATTTTATGAAAAAATTAATAAATTTAAATCAATAAAAGATATTAAAAAAGATACGATAATTACAATTAAAATGATAAAGAATGTCTAATATTTTTTTATCTACAACTTTTTCAAAAGATAATAAAAAACTGTCAGATGTACTAAAAAAAATCTCAAAGTATAATATTACAAATAAAGTTGAATTAGGTTCAAATCACAAATATCAAAAAAATTATAAATTTATTAAAAACTATAATTTTGATTTATTAACGCATAATTATTTTCCACCTTTAAAAAAAGAATTTGTGATAAATATTGCTTCAAAGAATACTTCAATAAGAAAAAAAAGTATTAATGTAATTAAAAAAAATATAAAATTTTCAAAGTCGATTTCTTCAAAATTATATACCTTTCATCCTGGCTTTATAGATGATCCAGTAAGTAAAAATATTGGAAATAAAAATTATGATTTTGTATGGAAAAAAAAAATAATAAAAAAAAAAGACTATCAATTATCTTGGAAATTAATGATATTAAGTTTTAAGGAAATTATTAAATACTCAAAAAAGATAAATCAAAAAATTGCTTTTGAAACCGAAGGCTCTTTGGATAAAAAACATTTATTATTAATGCAGAAACCAAATGAATTTGATAATTTTTCCAAAGAAGTTTCTTTTTCAGATATTGGAATAAATTTAAACTTAGGTCACTTGAATTTAGCATCAAAAGCTTTTAATTTTTCAAGATCAAAATTTATTAAAAAGATTAAAAGATATGTTGTAGCAATAGAAATGAGTCATAATTTTAGAAAAAAAGATGACCACTTACCTTTAAAAAAAAATGCTTGGTATTGGAAAATTTTAAATGATAATTATTTTAAAAATGTTTTTAAGATTTTAGAGGTAAGAAATTCTTCTCTAATAAATTTAAAAAAAAATTTAAAAATTATCAATGAAAAAATTAAATATTAAAAAAATAATTTATAATTCCGATGATAAAATTTCAAAAGTTTTAAAGACTTTTGGACTTCATGCTCAAATGACTAATAATAGACCTTTTGCACTCATAATTAATAACAATAAACAATGTATTGCCACAATAACTGATGGTGATATTAGAAGATATTTATCTAAGGGTGGAAAAGTAGATGACCCAATTATATTATCAGGAAATAAAAAGTTTCATTATTTAGATAAAAATTCAACCTTAAATAAAAAAATTCGCGAATTTGAAAAACTTTTTAATATGCAATCTGGCATATATACCCTACCTGTTTTAAACAAGGAAAAAAAAATCAGTAAAATAATAAATTATCATGATATTTCTGAAAATTATAAGTCTAGTGGAAAATCAATCAAAAAAAAACAATCTGGAGTTGTAGTATCAGTTCCAACCAGAATAAGTTTCGTGGGAGGAGGTTACGATTTTAGTAATTACATTAATTTAAAAGAAAATTATATTTTAACCACAACTCTAAATAAAAGAGTCTCCGTATCAGCAAGTTTAAGAAAAGATAAGCAAATTTATATTAACAATTTATCAGTTAATAAAAAATTTAAGATAAGTTCTAAAAAACCAATTAAGAAAGATCTAATTAGTCTTGTATTAAAATCTGTTAAAATTGACTATGGTGTAAATTTGGAAATCGACTCAGATTTTACGCAAGGCTCTGGGTTGGGAGGATCCTCAGCTTTGACAATTGCTATAATCTCAGCTTTAAAATTATTAAAAGGTAAAAACTTAAATTTTTATAAAATTGCAAATGAAGCTTATAGAATAGAAAGAATAGAATTTGGTAATTATGGAGGATGGCAAGATTATTTTGCAACATTATTTGGGGGTTTCAAGTGGTTAAGAATGAACAACACAGATATTAAATTTGATTATATCAATTTAGATGAGAATATTAAATCTCAGTTAAATTATGAAATGTTAAGTTTTAAATTTGGTAATATTAGAAGCTCGTCTTTTATACAAAAATTTAATTTAAAAAATAAAAATTTACAGAAAAATCTTTTAAAACATTCAGACATTTCTCTAAAAATTGCAATTGAAATGAAAAAAAATCTTATAAATGGTAATTTAGATAATTTTTACAAACTTATTGATAAATCTTGGCATTTGAAAAAGAAGATAAATTATGGAGTTTCGACCAAGCAAATTGATAAAATTTATCAAACGGCTATCAAGAATGGTGCCGTCGGTGGAAAACTACTAGGTGCAGGTAAATCTGGATACTTTGTTTTTTTTTCTAGAAGAAAGTTTCATAAAAAGATAACAAAGTCTCTTAAAAAATTAAATTTAAAATTAGAAAATTTAAGAATTGAAAATGAAGGTATAAAGCATTGGAGAACATTTTAATATGAAAATCTTAGTTACAGGTGGAGCTGGATATCTTGGGAATGTGATTATTAGAGAGTTACTAAATAATAGACATGAGATAACTGTTATTGACAATTTTATGTATAATCAGCAGTCTTGTTTATTAACTTTATCTAAAAATGAAAAATTAAATATAATTCAGTCTGACGTTCGTAATTATAATTTGTTAAAGGAAGAGGTTAAAAAAAATGATGCAATCATCCCCCTGGCAGCAATTGTTGGCGCTCCAGCATGTGATTTGAATCCAGAACTTGCAACTGAGATTAATTTAAATCAAATAAAGAATATAAAAAAATTAATTTCTAAAAATCAATTAATTATTTTACCGGTTACTAATAGTGGTTATGGCATAGGAAAAAAAGATATCTTTTGTGATGAAACATCAGAATTAAATCCTATTTCACATTATGGAAAAACAAAAGTTGAGTCTGAAAAATTAATCTTAGACTTAGAAAATTTTGTATCGTTACGATTGGCAACAGTTTTTGGCGTGTCTGCAAGAATGAGGATAGATTTATTAGTTAATGATTTTGTCTATAAAGCTTTTAATGACAAATATATTGTTTTGTTTGAATCTCATTTTAAAAGAAATTATATCCACATAGATGATATTGCTAAACTTATAGGTTTTATTTTAGAAAACCCTAAAACATTTAATCAAAACATTTATAATGTTGGTCTTGAAGACGCAAATTTGTCAAAAAAAGAACTTTGTAACAAAATTAAAGACTATCTACCTAAAACATTAATAATTGAAAATGAATTTTATAAAGACCCAGATCAAAGAAATTATATTGTTAGTAATAAAAAAATCTACGCAACTTCCTGGAAGCCTGTGAGATCAATTGATTATGGAATTAAAGAATTATTAAATTGCTACAAATTTTTTGAAAAAAATAATTATAAAAATATTTAATGAAACAAATTGTTGCTTTGACATGTTGTAGGGGAAGCTCTAAGGGACTTCGAAATAAAAATATAATTAAATTTCATGGAAAACCAATGTTGTATTGGGCATTTAAAGAAATATACAAAACCAAACTTTTTTCAAAAATTATTTTATCGACTGATAGTAAAAAAATATTAAATATTGGTAAAAAAATTGGATTTTCAACCAAAGGCTTACGACCAAAAAAATTGGCATTAGATAATTCAAATGTATTTGAAACACACAAATATGAGTTTAAAAACTGGGGAATTACAGATAAAAATTCAATTGTTTGTGTTATTAATAATAACCCATTTATAACATCAGATTTAATAAAAAAAACTTATTTAAAATTTAAAAAAAATAAATTTAAAAATATTGTTCATCTTTCAAAAGAAATTTCTTATGATCAAATTTATTATAGACAATGTGAAAAAAAAGGTAATAAATTAATTCATAAGTTTAAAAATGAATTGATCAAATCCAAAATTAACAGAAGTCAAATAAAAAAATTTTATTTTAATTTGGGTGATATAAGATGGGCATCAGTTGATTTGTTATCAAATTTTAAAAAATATAATTTACATATTGCAAAATTTGGAAATTTACATCTACCAATTAATAAACTGAACTATATTGATATAAATGATAAAAAAGATTTGTTTTTAGCTAAAAAGATTTTTTAATATGATACCTATTTTTGAACCCAAAATTTCAGTTAAGGCAAAAATAAATGTTAACAAGGCACTTAAAGACAATTGGATTTCTAGTCAGGGCAATTTTATAAATCAGTTTGAAAAAAAATTAGCTAAATTTCATAATAGAAAATTTGCTTTAGTAACTTCTTCTTGCACTACAGCATTGCACTTATCTTTACTGAGCCTAAATTTAAAAAAGGGTGATGAGGTTATTTGTCCAGCACTTACATTTATAGCTCCTGCTAACATGGTTTTGCTTTCTAATCTCAAATTAAAATTAATTGATATTGATCCGACTACTTTAACAATTGATGTGAGCAAATTAAAAAAAATTGTTTCAAAAAAAACAAAAGCCTTAATTGTTGTTCACCAATTTGGTCATGCGGCACATATGAAAGAGATAATAGATCTTTGTAAAAAATATAATGTAAAAATTATAGAAGATAATGCTGAAAGCATTGGAGGTTACTATAAAAATAAGATTTTGGGAAGTATGGGAGATGTTTCAACCTTAAGTTTTTATGGGAATAAAATTATAACTACAGGTGAAGGAGGTGCCTTACTAACAAATTCAGAAAAAGTATATCAAAAATGTAAAATTTTAAGAGATCATGGAATGTCAACTAACAAAAGATATTATCATATAATGCAAGGGTTTAATTACAGAATGACGAATTTACAGGCTGCTATTGGTTGTTCTCAAATAGATGAAATTAAAAAAATTTTAAAAAAAAGATTAAATCAGCAAGTCTATTATTACAAAAAATTACAAAAGATAAAAGAGATAAAAACCAGAGAATTTGCAAAGTGGTGTCAACCTGTACATTGGTTGACTACGATAACACTTAATAAAAAAAATGCTAGAGATAGATTAATAAAATTTTTAAACAAAAGAGGTATTGATGCTAGACAAATGGTAAATCCAGTTTCTGACGCATTATATTTAAAAAAAAAATTTAATAAAAAGAATTTTCCAGTGAGCTACGAAATTTCAAGAAACTCAGTTCATTTACCTAGTAGTATAACTTTAAATAAAAAACAAATTGATTTTATTTGTGATGAAATTAATTTTTTTTTCATTAAAAAAAAAGTATGAAAAATATTTATATATTTGGGACCGGTACTCAAGCAAAAGTTTTATTTAGAATTATAGCTTCACAAAAACAATATATTTTTAAATATTTTGTATCTGATAAAATGAGTAAAAAAATTTTTCTTAATAAAAAGATAATTTCATTAAATCAATTTATGAAAATTAAAGAGAATACAAATATTTTTATAGCTATAGGAGAAAATTCAAAAAGAAGAAAAATTTTTAATTTACTTAAAAAAAAGAAAAAAAATAATTTTCCAAATATTTTTTACGAAAAAAATAAATTACTTAAAAATATAAAATTTGGTATCGGTAATTTAGTGATGCCTGGCTGTATTATTAATAATGATGTAAAAATAGAAAACTTTTGTATATTAAATACAGGGTCAATTATTGAGCATGACTGCAAAATAGGTTCATTTAATTCAATATCACCAGGAGCCGTTCTTTCAGGAAATTGTGAAACTAAAGAAGATGTGTTTATCGGCTCAAATGCAACATTGATACATGGTGTAAAAATAGGAAAAAAAGTAGTTATTGGAGCTGGGTCAGTTGTTATCAAAAATATAAGTGATAATAATAGAATAATTGGAAACCCAAGTCGAAAAATTAAACAAAAACTTAACTATCTTTAATTTTTTTTAAAAAACAAAATTATAATCTCTGTCAGTATTAAGTACCCATCAATCAAAGCATTTACTTTCTTTTTGCCTCCAAATCTTCTTCTTTCATAGGATGAAATCGATGAATAATTCATACTTTTTATTTTAGCTTTAACAGGTAATTCTATGCATATTCTATGATCAATTGATTTAATTTTTAGTTCTCTAAACGAATCCGTTTTTCCTAAAACGTAATTAAATAGAACATCAGTTAATTTAAGATCAAACAAAATATTACGAATTTTCGTAAAAATAAAATTACCAATAAATGTAATGATTGTATCATCATCACTACCAGAATTATTATCTTTATAACGACTTGAAAACACAAAGTCTAAATTTTCATCTATACATTTTTTTAATTTTTCCTGTAAATATTTTGAATCTGTAGAACCATCAGCCATTAAAATACAAAAGTACGAGGTATTACAACTTTCAATGCCTTCTATTATTGCTGATCCCACCCCTCTTTTTTTTTGATAATATATCTCAACATCAGGAAACTTTTTTGCCTCATCGATTGTATCTGTATCATTTTTGTCTACTATTACTTTTTTTTTAAAATTATAATTTACTAATTCACGCAACACCATTGGTAAAGACTCCTTTTCTTCTTTAGCAGGTATGACTAAAGTTAAATTTGATTGATGCATATAAAAAATTTCTGTGAATGATATAAGTTTATAATGATTTAAAATTAATTAATATATAGTATAAATTTTTAATGATTTCACTAAAAAATAAGACAATTTTAATTACAGGGTCAAATGGTTTTTTAGGATCTCATTTATTAAAAATATTAAAGAAAGAATATAAAAAAAAAAATTAAATTAATTACACCTAATTCGAAAGAATGTGATTTAACAAATCCAAATAGTATTAAGAAGATTTTTCTTAAAAACAAAAAAGTAGACTTCGTAGTTCATCTAGCATCTGCTCATGGTGGTCTTTATTATAATATAAATAATCCAGCTAGTATTTATTATAAAAATATTTTAATGAATACTCATTTAATGCATTTAAGTATGATTTCGGGTGTAAAAAATATGCTTTGCGCGGGAACAGTAGACTCTTATCCAAAAAAAATACCAATTCCATGGAAAGAAAAAAATTACTGGGATGGGTTCCCAGAACCCACTAGTTCAGCATATGCTTTCTCAAAAAAAATGATGGTGGTTCAGGGAGAGGCATACAAAAAACAGTATAATTTTAACACAACACACTTGTTATTTATGAACCTTTATGGTCCAAGAGATAATTATAATTTAAAAGAGTCTCATGTTATTCCAGCAATTTTGCAAAAAATTAAATTAGCAAAGAAAAAAAAAAAAAATTTTATAACTCTTTTTGGTTCTGGCAATCAAGAAAGAGAATTTTTATTCATTGAAGATGCCGCAAAAGCGATAATTTTATCACTCAAAAATTATAAAATCAGTGATCCAATAAACATTGGAACAGGAAAAACTTATAAAATAAAAGTAGTAGCAGAAAAGATATTAAAAATACTAGAACTAAAAAATTTTAAGATTAAATGGGATCAAAAAAAGGAAACAGGAATTAAAATTAAAAAATTTAATATCAACCGTGCGAAAAAATTAATTGGATATAAGCCAACAACAAGTTTAGATGAAGGTTTGAAAAAAACAATAAAATGGTTTTTAAAGAAATAAAGAAAAAATTAAAAATTAGACTGTTAATTATTTTTTTAATTTTTTTTGTAATTGTTATAATAAATTATAATTCATTATCTGGGTACGTTTATAAAAATTTAAATAATAATCAAAAAGCGATTGTTTTATCTATATTTAGCAATAAAAAAACTACACTAAAAATTTTTAATGATGAGAGGACGAAATTTTTACCAGAGACAGAGCAGTTGTTGTTGGATTTCAAAAAAATAAAGATTAAAAACTTTGAAAAAATAATTAAAACTGAAAATAATAGTAGTCAGTGGGTCCCATATAAAAAAAACCAATACAAGAGTTTTTATGTTGAAAAATATAAAGATAAAATCGTAATTATGGATGCTAAAGGTAATTTTTATTACACTCAATTAAACAAAATAAATAGTGAAAACATTACCCTTAATAATATAAAAAAAAATGTTAGTGTATATAAAGCAAGAGATTTTTTAATACATGATGATACCATCTATTTAAGCGCAGTAACCAAAGAAAATGATTGTCAATTTATTAAAATTTATAAATCTAAAATAGATTTTGAAAATTTAGATTTGACTGAAGTATTTCAAAAAGAATTTTGTAATAAAGATTTGAATATACAAGCAGGAAGGATTGAAATTTTTGAAGATGTAAATTTAGATATGAAAATATTGCTTTCAACAAATACAGATGAGACTTTTAATCAATCAATGAAAAATTACTTATCTCTTGCGCAGAGAGATGATTCTTTTTTTGGAAAAATAATTTCTATAGATCCTCTGTCAGGAATTTATGAAATATACTCCAAAGGTCATAGAAATATTTTGGGTATATATTTTGATAATGTGTCAAAAGATATCTTAGCGAGCGAAAATGGTCCAAAGGGCGGTGACGAAATTAATTTAATTATTAAAGGTAAAAATTATGGATGGAATATTTCTTCATATGGTGAAAAATATTATGATAGTGACAATCTTATTGATTATAAAAAAAATCATAAAGATGCAGGATTTGAGGAACCAATTTATAGCTTTATAAGTGCAATGGCACCAACCGAAATAATTAAAATCCCAAAAGATAAGTTTTCTAAATATTGGGATGATAATTTAATTCTTGGTTCTTTAGTTGGAAGAAGTTTGTATAGAATAAAATTTCATTCAGATTTCAAAAGAATTTTGTTTATCGAAAAAATATATTTAGGAGAAAGAATTAGAGATTTATATTTTGACTCTGATGATAAAATGATACTAATGGCGTTAGAGGACTCAGGAAGCATAGGTATATTAAGAGTAAAGCGTGAAACTAAAAATAAAAATTAATAATAATCTTTTTTTATCATCTTTGTTTTATTCATCAATATTTGGTTTATTTTTTTTTATTCCATTAAAGATATTTGGTATTAACCACTTTGAAAATTACACCTATAATTTTTTTAATCTTGAAATTTTATTAGAAAATAAGTTTAATCCTTTTTTATTTTATTATGATCTGTTAGGCCCTGGAACAAAACTACCGATTGGGCATGGTTTTTATTATTTATTTCCTTTTTCTATTTTTATCGATTTTAAAAACTTGTTTTTTTTTACTACAGTTTTTTTTGGACTATTTTTACAAGTTTTTTATTTTCAAAAATTACTAAATTTATTTAAATTTGAACATAATTTTATAATTGTTTCATTATTTATTTTATCTATTTCTAATTTTTCATTTCTTTTTGATTTTGATTACCTGGATATGTTTATAAGTTTTTCTACTTTGCCAATATTTCTATATTATTCTATTCAATTAATAGAAAAAAAAAAAAATTATCATTTATTACTTTTGTTTGTGCTTCTAGCGTACATACTTTTAAACAGCCATTTTGCATATAATTTTATTATCATTTTATTTTTGATAACTTTTTTTATTTTCAATAAATTTTTTTATATCTTTAAAAATTTTTTTTTTTACATATGTTTAATTATTTTTTTTCTAATTACTTCTGAATTTTTTTTTAATTTAACTAATGAGTTTATTAAATTTGATGAAATAAAAAGGCCACAGCAATGGTCTTTTGAATTTAAACATTTTTTATCAGGTTTTTATTTTTTTTTACTATTTTTAAATGACTATATTAAAGGAATATCATTTATTCCTAATAATAATTTTTCAACGAATCAAACTATATTTTTTCCATTTGCTGGTTTATTAATTTACATTTCAATTATAGAAATAATCATTCAAATTAGATTAAAAGAAACTAAAAATTTTTACTATTTAAACTATATTTTTTTATTCTTTTTATTTTTTTCATTTTTCGACTTTACCAAATATATTAAAATACTAAGTGGTCCTTATGTTTTAAGAGATATTTGTGTATTTTTATCTTTGTTTTTATTTTTATCTTTTATTAAGCGAATAAAATCTATTAAATTTAAAAATTTGATAATTTTTTTATCTGTTATTTTTTCATTAATTTTTTATTGGCAAAATCTTTCTTTAATTAAAAAAGAATCTTCATTTACTTATTTGAATCCCTTTAATAATTATATAAATGAACCATTATATAATGAGTTAAAAAAGATAAAAAACATTAATTATCACAAGACTTACATAAGTCCTAAAATATATGATTATTTTAATCGACATAACAAGAGCCAATTAAAAAATTTTGAATTTTTTCAAAAATCAGAAATTTATCATTTAACTGATTTAAAAAAATTTAATATTTATCCATATAACTATAATTTTAAAAATGCACAAAAAAATAAATTGATAAAACCCACTTCTAAAATGTATAGTGAATTAGCACCTAAATTTGATGATGTTTCTAATGATTTTTTTCTAAATCTTTTTTTGATAAAAAATTTATTAATTTTAGAAAGTGAATTAGGAAATATCGATATAAATAAATTTAATGTGATATTTGGTATTAATACCTCTTACAACGAAAAAATTTATCTTTTAGAAAGAAAAAATACCTCAAGTATTTTATTTAACCAAAATAATAATGATAAATTTAAGCTTCAAAATTGTAATGAATTTGAAACTGTGTTTTGCTTGCTGAAAATTGAAGAATTATTTTATAACTCAAATTTTATAAATCTAAAAAGGCTTGGTCAAAATAAATATGAAATAATTAATAAATCTAGGAAAGATATTGTATATGTAATCCCATTTTTGTATGATAAAAATTGGAAAACGCAAAATTCTTCTATAATAAATTTAGAAAATTCTTTAATGTTGATTAATTTAAAGCCCAATAGCTCAAAAATTATTTATTATAAGGATAATACCCGATTAATATTAAAAACCATGTCTTTGTTTTGTTTTTTTATTGCTATATTTTTATTATTCTATTTAAAGAAAAATAACATTACATTAAAATAAACTTTTTATATTGTGAAAAAAAAATCCGCTTTAATATTTGGTGTTACAGGTCAAGACGGATCTTATTTAGCTGAATTTTTGATTAAAAAAGGTTATATGGTTCATGGGGTTAAAAGAAGATCTTCAAGCCCGAATACCGAGAGAATAGACCATATATTTGATAGTATAAATTTTAAAAATAAAAATTTCAATCTTTACTATGGTGATTTAGCCGATGGATCGAACATTTTTAAATTAATCAATTCTATTAAGCCAAGTGAGGTGTACAATTTAGCTGCACAAAGTCATGTAAAAATTTCTTTTGATATACCAGAATATACATCAGATATTACTGGTTTAGGAACATTAAGAATATTAGAATCAATAAGAGCCACAGGTCTGAAAAAAACAAAATATTACCAAGCATCAAGCTCTGAAATGTTTGGAAAAGTTTTAAAAAAGAAATCAATAAATGAAATTACCCCTTTCCACCCAAGATCTATGTACGGAGTATCAAAAGTCTTTGCTTATCATACAACTGTTCATTATAGGGAAGCATACGGATTATATGCTAGCAATGGTATTTTATTTAATCACGAGTCTCCAAGAAGGGGTGCAAATTTTGTAACAAAAAAAATTGTTCAAGGATTAGTGAGAATAAAAAAAGGAAAACAAAAAAAACTATCATTAGGAAACTTATATGCAATAAGAGATTGGGGACATGCAAAAGATTATGTGGAGTCAATGTGGAAGATTTTGCAATACAAAAAGCCAGATGACTGGATAATCGCAACAAATAAAGAAAAAAGTGTCAAATCATTTATAAATTTAGTGGCTAAAAAATTAAAATTAAATTTAGAGTGGAAGGGGCAAGGCATTAATGAGGTAGCAATTGATAAGAAAAATAACAAAATTGTTATTGACGTAAATAAAAAATTTTTTAGACCTACAGAAGTTGAATATCTTAAAGGAAATTACAAAAAAGCAAAGACTCTTTTAAAGTGGAAACCAAAACATAATATTGAGACTCTAATTGATGATATGATTAATTATGAGATCAAAAACTCATAGAGATGAATAAATATATATACCCTTTAGTAGACAATCCTTTTAGAAAGAAAGATTTAGATAAAGCTATTAAGGTAATCAAAACTAGAAGAATTACAATGTCAACAAATGTCAATGCTTTCGAAAAACAATTTTCAAAAAAGATTAATAATAAATACTCTACTATGACCAATTCAGGTTCGTCTGCGAACCTTTTGGCATTTCAATGTTTAATTAATCCTTATAGAAAAAAAAGACTTAAAAGGGGTGATGAGGTTCTTATTCCCGCGTTGTGTTGGTCAACTTCTTTGTGGCCTATAATACAATCAGGCCTAAAGCCTATTTTTGTAGATGTAGATATTGATAACTTGAATATAAACATAAATGATATGGAGAGAAAACTTACAAAAAAAACAAAAGCGATAATGCTTGTACACGTATTAGGTAATTGCACAAATATGAAATTACTACTCAAACTAAAAAATAAATATAATTTAACACTTATTGAGGATACATGTGAGTCTTTAGGATCAAAATATAAAAATAACTTTCTCGGCACTTTTGGTGAATTTTCAACCTTTTCATTTTATACATCACATCAAATTTCCTCTGGAGAAGGTGGTATGATCAGTTGTAAATCTAAAGATGACTATGAAATAATTAAATCACTTAGATCTCACGGATGGTCAAGAGATTTGTCTATTCATGATAAAATAGCTAAACAAAATAAACATTTGGATGAAAAATTTATTTTTTATAATTCAGGGTATAATTTAAGACCAACTGAGATATCTGCTGTTATTGCTTCAAGTCAATTTAAAGATCTAAATAAATTTAAAAAAGAAAAAAATTTAGTTAGAGATCAGATTGTTAAAAAATTCAGAGATAATATTTTGATAAATAATTATCTCAAAATAACAAATGCCACTAAAAATTGTGATCCTTTTTGGTTTGGAATACCAATGATTTTATCTAAAAAAATCAATCGTAATAAATTTGTGAATTTAATTAATAAACAAGGCATTGAAACTAGACCAATAATCAGTGGAAATTTCACTAAGCAACCAGCAATAAAAAAATACTTAAAGACAATAAAATATAAACTTCCAAATGCCGATCTAATAAATGAAAATGGATTTTTTATTGGAATTCCGTTTAACAAAATGTCAAATAATTTATCAAATAAAATTTGTGATATTTTTGTTAAAAATCTGAAAATTTCAAAATTATGATTGGTATTACCCTAGGAAGACTTTCAAGAACTTTTAATAAAAATCATATTCAAATTGTACCTAAAAATATTGAGAAGGAATTTTTTCTTGCTAATAAAATTGGATATGATTTTATTGAGCTTCATAGTGATGAAAATAAAAGATGTAGTTTAAATTTAGATGAGAATAGATGTAAAAATATACAATTGTTTAAAAAAAAATATAATATTAAAACTCCAATTTTTACGTTGGCATATATTATCAATAAGCCTTTAACTTCTCCAAAAGTATTTCTGTATTTAAAAAATCAAATTATTTTTTTAAAAAAATTAAATGTAAAAAATGTAATATTACCTTTGTTTAATAAAAGTAATTATAACCAAACAAGTTTATATTTTAAAAAACTTAAAAATATTATTTTATTTATTCAAAAAAATAATATGAATGTGGTAATTGAAAGTAATTGTAATTATGAAGAATTTAAATCTATTCGAAAACTTTCATCTAAAAAGATTTTTTTTTGTTTTGATATTGGAAATAGAAACTCAGTCACCAAAAATTTACATAATGATTTAAAAAAATTTGAAAAGGATATGTTAATTTTACATATTAAAAATAAAAATAAATTTCAAAAATCAGTAAAATTGTCAAAGGGATTAATTGATATTAAAAATTTGTTAAGAAAAAAAAATTTCAAAAAAATTTTTTTAACTTTTGAAAATATAAGGGAATATCCATTGTACCAGAAAAATTTATCTATTTTATCAAGTTATAAAAAAATTATTTTTAATTAGAGTAAAATTAATTTATTTTATAACTTAGATTGATATATAGATTGTAAAAAAATTATTATTTTTTTTAAATATTCTAAATGGCATAGTTCCCAATAATCGTAAAATAAATTTAAAATTTTATAGTTATGATTAGAATTTCCTATATTTTTTGATGCTAGATTCTTTATTAAAAAATCATCACTTAATTCATTCAGATAATCCTCAAGTTTGATTTTGTTTGTCATATTATGACTATCATCAAGACCTTTTGATAATATCTGATCTTTCCTAAAATTGATAAGATTTTCATCCAATAAAAAATTATTTAAATTTTTTTCGTTAAAAAAGTTGTTCCAGTGTTTTGATTTATGAATAAAATTTTTTTCATGATCAATTGCAGTTTTGAAGTTGTCTTTGAGAAAATTTAAATCCATGTTATAGATACTATCTATTTAAATAAATTTTCAAAGAAAAATGAATATTTTAATAATTGGTCTTGGATCTATAGGTCAAAGACATTTAAGAAATATCAAAAAGGCTTATCCGACTGTAAATTTTTTTGCGTTAAAAAGAGTAAAAAAATCTCCAGCACTTAACTCACAAAATAAAATAATAAATAGAGACTTAATTGCTTACTACAAGATTAAAATTATAAATAATTTAAAAGTTGTATTAACTAAAAAAATTAAAATTGATATGGTGTTTATCTGTGGGCCTTCATCTCATCATTGTGATCAAATAATCTTATTTGCCAAAATGGGAATTTATACTTTTGTAGAAAAACCAATTTGTATTAATAAAAAACAATTAAAAAGATTAAAATTTTTTTTCAAAAAACCTAATATAAAAAGAAATGTAATGGTGGGTTTTCAAAATAAATTTAATCCAATAATTAAATATTTGAAAAATGAGATTAAAAAAAGATACAAAGATATAATAAGAGTTAACTTTTTTAATGGAGAGTCTATTATAAAATTTCATGAGTATGAAAACTATAAGGTTAGTTATGCTGCAAAAAAAAAGTTAGGTGGTGGTGCTATTTTAACTCAAAAAATACATGAACTAGATAAAATGCAGTTTTTATTTGAGGGTGCAAAATTCAATAGATTAGTATCTTACTCAAATAAAGTCTCTAATTTAAAAGTTGATACAGAGGATTTATCTATTTCTTTATATAATATAAGAAAAAAAAATTTTAAATTCTTGAGCAAGATTGATGTTAATATCTTTCAACAACCAAAAAAAAATTATATTGAAATAATTTTCAAAAATGAGACCCTGAAAGCTGACTTATTATCAAATGTTGTTTATATTTATAATAATAAGACAACTAAAAAGAAAAAGTTCAATTTTAAGAGAAATGATGTATTTGTATCAGAGATAAAATACGCAATAAATTGTGCAAAAAAAGGTCAAATTTTTCAAAAAAAATATTCCATACAAAACTCTTTTTTATCACACACTTTAGCAATAGATTTAATTGAAAGATATTATTATGAAAAAAAAAAAAATTAGTTTAGTAACAGGAGGTGGAGGTATGCTGGGTTTACAGCATGCGTCTGCTTTACTTGAAATAGGATATGTGGTGGTTTTAGTTGATATAAATGATAGATCATTAAAAAAAAATTCTTTTAAATTAAAGAAAAAGTACCCGAATAAAATTTTTTTTTA
>MDTA01201677.1_pt1 | contig 17748 bp, 18 predicted proteins | sample 811151 | NCBI WGS metagenome assembly MDTA01 (sample SAMN05326648, study PRJNA326480) | marine metagenome | isolation source: seawater | place: Indian Ocean: South | collected 2010
GAAAAAAAAATTAAACCAAGAGAAATTGTAACAAAAAAATCTTTAGAAAACGCTGCTACAATTGTTGCTGCCACTGGGGGTTCAACTAATGCAGCTCTTCATTTACCAGCATTAGCTAATGAGATAGGAGTGAAATTTGATCTAATGGATGTAGCAAAAATATTCAAAAAAACACCTTATCTTGCAGATTTAAAACCTGGTGGTAAATACGTAGCTAAAGATATGTGGGAAGCTGGTGGTGTTCCAATGTTACTTAAAACTTTATTTGATGGAGGCTACATTCATGGAGATTGTTTAACTGTTACTGGTAAAACAATGAGGGAAAATTTAAAGAATATTAAATTTAATAAAGACCAAAAAGTTTTAAGAGAATACAATAAACCTTTATCTCCAGACGGGGGAGTCGTTGGGCTAAAAGGAAATTTAGCACCTGAGGGTGCAATTGTAAAAATTGCAGGATTAAAAAAATTACAATTTTCTGGAAAAGCAAGATGTTTTGATAATGAAGAAGATGCAATGAAAGCTGTACAAACAAAAAAATATAAAGATGGGGATGTAATAATAATCAGATACGAAGGACCAAGGGGCGGACCGGGAATGCGTGAAATGTTATCTACTACTGGTGCAATATACGGTCAAGGAAAAGGCGAGAAGGTTGCATTAATTACTGACGGGAGATTTTCAGGAGCAACGAGAGGATTTTGTGTGGGTCATGTTGGACCAGAAGCTGCTTTAGGTGGACCAATCGCCTTGCTTAAAAATGGAGATAAAATTGATATAGATGCAAAAAAAGGTACTATTAATGTTAGATTAACTAAATCCCAACTAACAACTAGAAGAAAAAAATGGAAAGGGAAGAAATCTCAATTCGGTTCAGGAACCTTATGGAAGTATGCTCAAACTGTTGGACCAGCATATTTGGGAGCTCCGACACACCCAGGAAAGAAAAAAGAAGTAAAAGATTATTCTAAAATTTAATGAAAATTAGACCAGTTATTTTATGTGGCGGTGCTGGAACTAGGTTATGGCCTGAAACAAAATATAATACTCCAAAACAATTTATTGACTTTGGTGGATGGTGTTTATTTGATAAGACACTCGAAAGAATAAAAGATAATATTTACAGATATCCAACAATAATAACAAATAAGAAATATTTTAAGATTGTAAAAAAATTTTTATTTAAACATAAGTTCAAACGCTGGGAAATAATCTTAGAACCAATTAAAAAAAATACTGGACCAGCTATTGCACTTTCTTTAGCTTACTCTATAGTTAGCCAACCAACTGTTATATTTCCATCAGATCATCTAATTGAAAACTTTAAAAATTTTAATAAAAAACTAGCATCTTATAAAAAATTATTAAAACATAAAAATTCTTGGAATAAAAAGGATATATTTATTTTTGGTATCAAACCAGACTATCCATCTTCGCAATATGGGTATTTTTTAACAAAAAAAAAGATAAACGCAAAGAATCCAATATCCAAGTTTATTGAAAAACCAAAGTACCAAATTGCAAAAAGAATTATTAATAAAGGAGGATATTGGAATTCAGGAATTCTTTTTGCAACAAATGATGCTTTTTACAATAGCTTGAAGGACAGCGATGTTAAGAATCTTGATTTGTGCTTCCATTCACTTGATAAAGGAAAAGAAAAGTCTGTAAAAAATGGATATGTATCAATAGCTAATAAAAAAATATTTTCAAAAGTTAAAAGTGTATCCTTCGATTACGCAGTTTTAGAAAAATATAAATATGTTAATGGAATTAAACTCAGCGTTAACTGGTCTGACTTAGGAAATTGGTTTGAAATATTAAAAGTTTTTAATAATTATAAAACTAAATATTTTAAAAAAAAGAATCTTTTTAATAGACCTTGGGGTTATTATGTAAATTTATACCGTGGCAAAGGCTTTCTGATAAAGGAACTTGTTATAAAAAAAAGGGGTGTGCTAAGTTTACAAAAACATCATTATAGATCTGAAAGGTGGTTAGTAACTCAAGGCAAAGCTAAAATTACACTTAATAATAAAATAATTTATAAAAAGAAAAACGAAACAATTGAAATTCCAAAAGGTGCAATTCATAGAATCGAAAATGACTCTCGCGAGGTTGTCAAAATTATGGAAGCTCAGTTAGGTTCAATTTTAAAAGAAACTGATATCGTTAGATATTCAGATATTTATGGCAGAGCTAATTAATTTCTAGCTCAATAGGAGTGTGATCAGAAGGTTTAATTTTTGATCTAGGTTTTTTGTTAATATTTATTGTTACAATATTTTCTGTTAAAGCATTCGATAATAGAAAATGATCAATCCTCATTCCATAATTTTTTTGCCAAGAACCGGCAAAATAATCCCAGAAAGTATATTCCTGTCTATTTTTATTTTTCAGTCGAAAAACATCTTTGAAACCTAAATTTAATAATTCACGAAATTTTTTTCTTATCTCTAATTTACCCAAAGCATCATTTTCATATCTTTTAAAGTCATAAACATCTATCTCTTCTGGAATAATGTTAAAATCACCAGCAATAAGCAAGTTAGAGTTTTTTACTAACTTTTTTTTTACATTTAACACAAATTCTTTTAGCCAATTTTTTTTGTAATCATACTTTTCAGTTCCAATAGGATTTCCATTTGGGACATAAATATTTATTAATTCTATTTTTTTTCTTTTGATTTGTAATTCACCAGTAATAATTCGAGATTGCTTTAAATCATCTTTAATAAAATTTTTATTAATATTTTTAAGTTCTATTTTAGATAATATAGCTACACCATTATAACTTTTCTGACCATACACGTAAGATTTGTAGCCAATTTTTCCAAATTCCTCTATGGGAAAACTTTCATCTTGGGTTTTGATTTCTTGAAGAAGTAAAATATCTGGATTTGATTGATTTATATAATCTAAAATATTACTTATTCTTGCTCTTACTGAGTTAACATTCCAGGATATTATTTTCATTAAACAGAAAATGATAACCCACATCCGCAAGATGCTGAGGCTTTAGGATTGTTTATTACAAATGACTCACCAATCATCTCTTTTTTAAAATCTACTGTAGAACCAGCAATAATATTTAAAGAGTCTTTATCTATTATAGTGAGGTCGAATAGAATATCATCTTTTTCTAAATTATCATCAAAACTAAAATTATATTTGAAACCTGAGCATCCACCACCTTGCACAGATATTCTAAAATATTTTTTAGCTTCTCTTTTGGTGATTTTTTCAATCTGATTTTTGGCGTTATCTGTAAATTCTAATTTTTTTTCCATAATTATCTAGTATATAATCTATATAGTTACCATGCAAAAAAAATCAATTCATTCAATTTCTATGTTGGCTGTTCCGTTGAATTCAAAAGGGAGGTATTTTAAAGAAAAAAAAACCCATTTAAGAACTGACTTTCAAAGAGATAGAGATAGAATAATTCATTCGACTGCATTTAGAAGGCTTAAACACAAAACACAAGTTTTTGTAAATACAACAGGAGATCACTTTAGAACTAGAATTACGCACTCATTAGAGGTAGCTCAAATAGCAAGAACATTGTCAAAGTTTTTTAATTTGAATGAAGATCTTTGTGAGACGTTAAGTTTGGCACATGATTTGGGTCATACACCATTTGGACACGCAGGTGAGGATGCACTAAATCGATGCATGAAAAAATTTGGTGGTTTTGATCATAATATTCAGACTATACGTACTATTTTATTTTTAGAAAATAGATATTATGAATTTAAAGGACTCAATCTTACCTTTGAAACACTTGATGGATTGCTAAAACATAACGGACCAATAAAAAATAAAAAAAAATATAATAAAATTTTGGGCAAAGACTATTTCAAAAATAAAATTATATTTTCATTGAGCCCATCATTAGAGGCTCAAATAGCTTCTATTTCAGATGATATTGCCTACAATAGCCATGATTTAGAAGACGGTTTAAAATCAAATTTGTTTAAACTAAATGATTTAAAAAAAATACCTATATTAAAAAATATCATCATTAAACATGAAAAAAAACTAAAAAAATTTTCTATTGATTTAATTATAAGGCAAATTGTTAGAGATATAATTAATGAAATGGTGAAAGATATCATAACTACGACTCAAAAAAATATCAATAAGTATAAAATTAAAAATTTAAATCATGTATATAATTGCAAATATCCAATTGTAACATTTTCAAGTAAGATGAGAAATTTTGACAAAATGATAAAAATTTTTTTGAGAAAAAGAATGTATTATCATAAAACTATAAAGTTAAATACCAACAAAGGTAAAAAAATTATTAAAAAACTATTTGTATCTATAAAAAGGAATCCCAAAAGATACATAAATGTTAGTAAGTATGATGAGAGTAATATTGCGAGATCAATTTGTGATTTTATAGCTGGAATGACCGATAGATATGCAATAAATCTCTATAATAAGATAAAATGAATATTTTTGAAAATTACCTAGTAAAAATAAATAAGCTTATTTTAAGTAATAAGGATATATTGAAATTAAGTAATCTTGATAATTTAGAAAATATAAATCTTGAGGTCCCCCCAGACCAATTTAATTTTGATTTATCTACAAATATTTCTCTAATTTTATCAAAAGCAAATAAATTAAATCCTAGAGATTTAGCGAATGAAATAAAAAAATTACTTTTAAGAAATATCAGTCATTTTGAACAAATTGACGTTGCTGGACCAGGTTTTTTAAATATTAAATTATCTAAAAAAGGCATTACTTCAAATATAAATGAAATTTTTAATCATAGAGAAGTTTACGGTTCAACCAAATCCCACAATAAATATATAATTGAATTTGTTTCAGCTAATCCAACTGGACCCTTGCATGTTGGTCATTGTAGAGGAGCAATATATGGAGATATTTTATCGAATTTACTGTCATTTAATGGCAATATAGTTGTAAAAGAATATTATATAAACGATTATGGCGAACAAATTAAAAATTTCGTAAAATCAGTTTTTTTAAGAATAAGAGAATTAAAATTTAAAGAAGAATTTAAAGCTGAAGAGGGTATATATCCGGGTGAGTATATAAAAGATATAGCTTTAAAGATTATTAGCTCTCATAAAAATATAAAGATTGAAAATTTTGAAGAGTCTTTTGAAGAACTAAGAAGAATTTCTCTTGAGTATTCCATGTTACTTATCAAAGAAGATCTAAAACAACTTGGTATCTCACATGATAATTTTTTTTCAGAAACAGATCTTATAAAAAAAGATTTAGTTAACTTTTCCATCAAACAACTTCAAAATAAAAATTATATTACTGAGGGTTATCTAGATCCCCCTAAGGGTGAAAGGCCCAAAAATTGGAAAAAAATAAAGAGGTTAATTTTTAAATCTACAATATTCGGAGACGACGTAGATAGAGCTCTGCAAAAAAATGATGGCTCTTGGACATATTTTGCAAACGATATTGCTTATCATAGCGACAAAATTAATAGAAAATTTGATAATTTAATAAATGTTCTTGGTGCAGATCATACCGGTTATATAAAAAGAATTTCTGCAGCTGTATCTGCCTTATCTGAAAAAAAAATAAAATTAAATTGTCAAGTTTGTCAGTTAGTAAAACTTTATAAAAATGGAAAGCCTTTTAAAATGTCAAAAAGAGCTGGTGATTTTATTTCTTTAAAAGATTTACTTAGTGAAGTTGATAAAGACTCCATTAGATTTATGATGTTAAACAGAAGCAATGATGTAGAACTTGATTTTGATTTTGATAAGGTAAAAGAAAAAACTAAAGAAAATCCTGTTTACTATGTTCAATATGCTTATGCGAGAATAAATTCAATCTTTAGATCAATAAATAAAAGTTTAAATGAAAAAATTATTGTAAATTTAAATTCATTTAATCTTAACAATCATGAAGAAAAAATTTTAAGAAAGATTTTTGAGTGGCCAAAAGTTATAGAATCTGCTTCTTATAAATTTGAACCCCATAAAATTCCCTTTTATTTGTATGATATTTCTACATTATTTCATGCTTATTGGAGCAAGGGTAATGAAGATGATAGATTTAGATTTATAGAAAATGGAAAGATTAAGAGGGAAGAAACTTTAGCTGTCATTTATTTAGTCTCAATAGTGATTAAAAATGGAATGAAAATACTCGGAGTTTCGTTACCTGAAAGAATGTGATGTATAGACTTTTAAATACATTTTTAATCTTAATAATAACAATTTTTCTCTTTAATGTATCTAAATATTATTTCTCAAATAAAAATATTTACAATAGTAACTATAATCGTTCAAATATTGATATTATTATCAAAGATAAAATTGCAGACTTACCTATTTTAATAAATGACACAAACAATGTGATAGAATTTAACAATTCTTTTGAAGAGGAGATTAAAATTGAAAAAAAAAGAAGTTTCTGGGATCTTTTAAAAACTAAATGAAATGTAAAGCTTTGATAGTAAGTATTAGAGGGACAACTTTATCTAATAAAGAGAAGCTGCTTTTCCAAAAAGAAAAGCCTTGGGGAGTTATATTGTTCAAGAGAAATTTAAAATCGATTAATCAAATACATAATTTAACCTCTAAAATCAAATTATTAACAAGAAATAACAAATTTCCTATTTTAATAGACGAAGAAGGAGAAAATGTTTCAAGGCTTAAAGATATAATAAACAATAAAATATCAGCTAATTTTTTTGGTGAATTATATGATAAAGATAAAGTTTTTTGTGAAAAAATTTTAAAACATTATATAAATTCTTTAAATATACTTTTAAAAAAATTAGGTATTAATATTAATTCAATACCAGTTCTTGATGTATTAAGAAGTAGCACTTCTAAAATAATTGGAAATCGAAGTTTTGCAAAAAATAAAAAAATTGTCAAAAAACTTGGAGAGCTTATAATTAAATACTCACATGAAAACAAAATTGCTGGAATAATTAAACATATTCCGGGTCATGGCGCTGCTCTTGTAGATAGTCACAAAAAAATGCCAAAAGTTTCACTTAGTTTAAAAAGCTTAAATAAAATTGATTTTTATCCATTTAAATTTTCAAAGGCCAAATTTGCAATGACAGCACATATACTTTATTCAAAATTAGATAATAAGAATGTGGCTACCTTATCAAAAAGAATCATTAATCAAGTAATTAGAAAAAAAATCGGATTTAAAGGAATTTTAATGTCTGATGACATTTCTATGAAAGCTTTAAAATATGACTTAGTTACAAATGCCATAAAATCATTAGAGGCTGGTTGCAATTTAGTTCTTTATTGTGCAGGAAATACCAATGACAACTTCAAATTGATAAAATCCTTACCTTATATTGACAAATTTACCAAAAAAAAAACATCAGAATTTTTTAAATTTTTAAGGTAAAATTAAATATGGAATCAAAAAATGTTAATCAGATTTCTGTTGATATACCAAACTATAGCGGTCCTTTAGAAGTTCTTCTTGATCTTGCTAAAACCCAAAAAGTAGATTTAGCTGAAATTTCTATAACAAAATTAGCTGATCAATTCTTAAATTTTATTAAGGATAATAAAAATTTAAATTTAGAAACAGCCTCAGAATATTTACTTATGGCTACTTGGTTAGCTTATTTAAAGTCAAAGCTATTGTTGCCAGATAATGAAGAAGATGATTTTAGAGCATTGGAAGTAGCAGAAAAACTTAAATTACAACTTAAAAAATTAGAGTTAATACGAATTTTATCCGATCAAATGTTACAAAAAAAAAGATTGGGCGTTCATATCTTTACTAGAGGAATGAAAGGTGGAATAAGATCAATAAATACTCCTGTGTATGATGTTTCTCTTTATGAATTGCTTAAAACATACTCAAATATCCAAATGCAAAAAACATTTCAAAATATAAGCATTCCTAAACTTCCGGTATTTACAACTGAGGAAGGCATTAAACAAATAAGAAACAATATTGATAAAATAGTAGATTGGAAAGATTTATTCGAATTAATTCCAAAATTTTATTCAGAAAGTAAAATGAAAAGAACCGGTATTGCTGGAATTTTTGCCGCAAGCTTGGAACTAGTTAAAGAAGGAGTAATTAACGTTTCTCAAAAAAAAATATTTGATAAATTATTAATAAAAAAATTATAATGAAAAATAAAAAAAAAAATAATATTATAGACTTTCCAACAACACCCTCTAAACTTGAAAGACAAGTTGAGGCAATTCTATTTGCTGCTTCTGAACCTTTAGATGTTGAGACGATAGAAAAAAGAGTTCAAACTACTACAAGTTTAATAAAAGTATTAGAAAATTTAAAAGAAATATATAAAAAAAGAGGAATTAATTTAGTTTGTATAAAAAATAAATGGTCTTTTAGAACTGCTGATGATTTATCAAAACTCATGGCTTTACAAAAATCAACTCAAAAAAAATTGTCTAAAGCTACAATTGAAACACTTGCAATTATTGTTTATCACCAACCTGTAACGCGATCTGAAATTGAAGAAATAAGAGGCGTTTCATTTGCATCAAATACTCTTGAAATTTTATTAGAATTAGACTGGGTAAGACCTGCTGGCCGTAAAGATGTACCAGGTAAACCAATTCAATACGCAACTACTGAAAATTTTCTTAATAACTTTAATATCCAAAAATTATCTGATCTACCTACAATTGATGAGTTAGGCTCGGCTGGACTTATAGATACTTCTACTATTGATAAATCTATCTTTGGAACAGGGAAATTTTTTAAAGAGCAATCTATTAATGAGAAACATAAAATCTATGAAGATATAGACGATGCTATTAAAAAAGCACCTGAAGAGGATAAATAAATATATTTATTTAATTCTTTTTATCGTATATAAATTTAAATATTATGGGAATTAGTTTTTGGCAAATAGCTATAGTCGTTGTACTAGTCGTTTTACTCTTTGGACGAGGAAAAATATCAAGTTTGATGGGAGATGTAGCAAAAGGTATTAAAAGTTTTAAAAAAGGTATGTCTGATGATAATACCACCAATAATCAAGACGACAATTCTAAGTCAGACAATTCTGACCCTGAAAATAAATAATCAAAATGCCTCAAATTGGATGGTTAGAGATTTTATCAGTAGTAATCATTGCAATATTAGTGTTAGGTCCTAAAGAATTTCCTATAGCCTTGAGAAAAATTGGAACATATATTGGCAAATTTAAAAACACATTGAGTAGTTTCCAAAAAGAAGTTTCATCAGTCACTCAAGAAATCGAAATAGATAAAAATTTAACTTCTAAAGATAAAGATAAAGAAAAAATAGATAATAATGGCTGATAGCAATTCTTTCACAAGTCATTTTGTTGAGTTGCGCTCAAGACTTTTAAACTCATTATTATTTATTTTTTTTGCCTTTGTATTTTCTTATATTTTTGCTGAACAAATATACAATTTTTTAGTCGAGCCATATGCTAAAGCGGTTAAAGACGATCAAACATCAAGACGTCTAATTTTTACAGCTTTACATGAAACATTTATTACTTATATTAAAGTTGCTTTTTTTTCTGCAATATTTGTTGGCAGCCCAGTTTTATTAATTCAAATTTATAAGTTTATTGCTCCAGGATTATATAAGAACGAGAAAAAAGCTATACTTCCATATTTAGTTTCTACACCAATTCTTTTTTTATTTGGAGGTTTATTGGTCTATTATTTAGTTATGCCTTTAGCAATTAAATTCTTTTTATCATTTGAAACTTTAGGTTCTAATACAAGCCTTCCTATTCAACTTGAGGCAAAAGTGAATGAATATTTATCCTTAATTATGAGATTAATTTTTGCTTTTGGTATAAGTTTTCAATTGCCTATTTTACTTAATTTACTGGCAAGAATTGGCGTTGTAAATTCAGAATATCTAAAAACAAGAAGGAGATATGTAATTGTAATTATATTTGCTTTAGCAGCTATTTTAACACCACCGGATCCAATAACTCAAGTGGGGCTGGCAATACCTTTATTATTACTTTATGAGTTATCAATATTTACTGTGAGATTCACAGAAAAGAAAAAAGAAAAACAAAATTTAGAAGATGCATAATATAAAAGATATAAGAAAAAATATTTTAGATTACAAAAAAAAATTATTAGATAGAAACTTTGATTTCAACGTAGATGTTTTTAATGATTTAGATACTTCAAATAGGAAGTTGATAAATGAGAGAGAAAAATTAGAACAAGAAAAAAAAATATTATCTAAATCAATGGATAAGTCAAATTTTGAAAAATCAAAAAAAATTTCTGAAAAAATATCGAAAATTTATGATGAACAGGTAATTACACAAAAAAAACTTAACGAATTCCTTTATGTTTTACCAAACTTAGCTTTACAAGATGTGCCAGTTGGTAAAGATGAAAAATCAAATAAAATAATTACTAAATCAGGAAATATAAAAAAATTTAATTTCAAATTAAAATCTCATGTAGAAATAGGCTTGAGAGATAATGAGATAGACTTTGATACTTCAATAAAATTATCTGGATCAAGATTTGTTGTTTTGAGAAATAAAATTGCATTACTTGAAAGAGCTCTCATAAATTTTATGTTGGATGTGCACACAAATCAATTTAAATATACTGAAATTTCAGTACCATTAATAGTAAATGAAGATGTAATGTTTGGTACAGGTCAATTACCTAAATTTGAAGAAGATCAATTTGAAATAAAATTTGCAAATGCAGAGCAAAGAAAATTTTTAATACCAACCGCCGAAGTTGCTCTAACTAATTTAGTAAGACAAACTATTTTAAAAAAAGATGATTTACCCCAGAGATTTGTTGCTGCTACACCTTGCTTTAGAAAGGAAGCTGGCAGTTATGGTAAAGATACAAAAGGCATGATAAGACAGCATCAATTTTATAAAGTTGAATTAGTAAGCATTGTTGAACCCCAGAACAGTTTGTCAGAATTAGATCGAATGCTTAATTGTGCAAAAGAAATACTAAATAAATTAGAAATTCCTTATCAAGTGTTATTGTTATCTACAGGAGATATGGGTTTTAGTGCAGAAAAAACTTTTGATATTGAAGCATGGATACCCTCAGAAAACAAATATAGAGAAATTTCAAGCTGTTCATCTTGTGGATTATTTCAAGCAAGAAGGATGGGTGCTAAATATAAAACTGAAAATGGTAATGAGTTTGTCGCTACTTTGAATGGGTCAGGTTTAGCAGTAGGAAGACTTATAATATCTTTATTAGAAAACAATCAAAATGAAGATGGTTCTATTACAATTCCTAATGCTCTAAAAAAATATATGAATAATTTGGACAAAATTTAATAAAATTTAACTTGTTAATCTAATACATTTATTATAATTGTGTTTCCATGAGCGGACAAGGAATAGTACAATTTGTACCTTTAATATTAATTTTCGTTATATTTTACTTTTTTTTGATCAGACCCCAACAGAAGAGAGTAAAAGATCATAAAGCCATGGTAGAGTCTTTAAAAAGAGGAGATGAAGTTATTACATCAGGTGGAATCATTGGTGTTGTAGATCGAGTTATGGAAGACGACCGAATAGAGGTAGTAATAGGAGAGGGAACTAAAGTCCAAATTATTAGATCAACTATCACAAGTTTATTAAAAAAAGAAGAAGTTAAAAAATAATTCTTTTTGTGCTTAATTTTTCAAAAATAAATATTTTTTTTATTTATTTAATATTTGTTTTAATCTCATTTTTTTCAATTTTAAATTTCCAATCTAAAGATAATTTGATAATTGATAAAAAAGTCAACTTAGGACTTGATTTACAAGGTGGATCTTATTTATTATTAGAAATAAATTCAGATTCTTTAGTAAAAGAGAAAATTCAATCAAAAGTAATTCCTATTAAGAAATTACTGAGAGATAACAATTTAAAATATTCAGATTTTAAGATAGGGGAAAAAAAATTAACTTTTAAATTGGATGATTTAGAAAAATTTGATTTGATTTTTTATTCGAAGAAAAAAAATTTTGTAAACCCTTACATAGATAATTACAGGTCATTTGAATTAGACTATAAAAAATTACAAAATAATTATTTAGAAATTTTTTTCTCTAAATATGGTTTATTAACTATTAATAATTCTGCCTTAAAACAATCAATTGAGATTGTGAGGCGTAGAATTGATGATATTGGAACAAAAGAGCCTACTATACTACAAAGAGGAGAAAAAAGAATATTAGTAGAACTACCAGGTCTTAAAGATCCAGAGAGGATAAAAAGTTTGCTTGGAAAAACAGCCAAATTAAATTTTAGATTGGTTAGTGAAAATTCAGAGTTTGGCGTTGATGAATTAATTTCTGAAAATGGTGAAAAATTAAAAATAAGTAAAAGAATTGTAATGAGTGGTGAAAATTTAATTGATGCACAACCAAGTATTCAAAATCAGCAAAATGAACCTACTGTTTCCTTTACTTTAGATAGACTTGGTGCACAAAAATTTGGAAGAACTACAAGTGATAATGTAGGCAAGAGATTAGCTATAGTTCTTGATGGTAAAATAATAAGTGCGCCAAATATAAATGAACCAATAACATCTGGTAGCGGGATGATATCAGGAAATTTCACTTTTCAAGAAGCAACAGATTTAGCTCTACTACTTAGATCAGGCGCTCTACCAACTCCGCTGAATGTAGTAGAGGAAAGGACTGTGGGCCCTGATTTGGGTGAAGATTCAATTAAATCAGGTCTTACATCTTTGATAGTAGGATTTATTTTAGTAATTCTATTTATGTTCTATAAATATAAACTATTCGGCTTAATTGCTAATATTGCTCTTATTGCAAATTTACTAATGTTAATTGGTGTTCTAACTATTTTAGAGGCAACATTAACCTTACCAGGAATAGCAGGAATAATTTTAACTGTAGGAATGGCAGTGGATGCCAATGTTCTAATATTTGAAAGAATTAAGGAAGAATTAAAAACAGAAAAATCTGCTATTCATGCTTTTGACTCTGGATATACTAAAGCTAAAATAACGGTTCTCGATGCTAATATTACTACTCTTATAGCAGCGATTTTACTATTTGCTTTTGGATCTGGCCCAGTTAAGGGCTTTGCGATTACACTTGGAATCGGAATAATCACAACATTATTCACCGCTTATTTTTTAGCTAGACATCTTACATCAATAATAGTTTTAAGAAATAATAATAGAGAGGTAAAAATTTAGTGTTAGAAAATATTAATTTTGTATCAAAATTTAAAAAAGCTAATATTGTCTCTATTTCAATTTTTGTTTTGAGTATATTTTTTATTGCATTTAAAGGTTTAAATTATGGAATTGATTTTAAAGGAGGAACATTAATTGAACTAAGGGCTGATAAATCAATAAATATATCCTCAATTAGAGATATTTTAAATGCTATGAATTTAGGCGATGTTAATGTAAAAAAATTTGGGCAAGAAGGTGATTATCTAATAAAAGTTGAACAAAAAGATACAAATAGTAATCAACTTATATCTAAAATTAAAAAAAAATTATCAGATAGTTTAAATACAGAAATAGATTTTAGAAGAGTTGAGAATGTTGGTCCCAAAGTAAGTTCTGAACTATTAGAGTCGTCAATTATCGCAATTTCATTAGCTTTAGCAGCAATGCTTTTTTACATTTGGGTAAGGTTTGAATGGCAATTTAGTGTTGGTTCAATTATTGCATTATTTCATGATGTTATTATTACTTTAGGAATATTTTCAGTTTTATCTTTAGAAATTAATTTATCAATTGTAGCAGCTGTCTTAACTATAGTTGGTTATTCCATGAATGATACAGTTGTTATTTACGATCGAATAAGGGAAAATCTTTTAAAATATACAAAAATTAGTATTAGTGATGTTGCTAATCTATCTATTAATGAAACACTATCAAGAACAATAATAACTTCTATAACAACTTTATTAGCATTAGTTTCTATATATATTTTAGGAGGTGAAATACTGAGGGGATTTTCATTTGCAATGATACTAGGAGTAATAATTGGAACCTATTCATCAATTTTTGTTGCATCTCCAGTATTGAAATTTTTTAAAGTAAGCCATAAAACTTTAGAAAAAGAGGATGAAAAAATAGTTCCCTAATTTGTTACCAAGGTAGATTTTGAGCTGCAACCATTGTTAATAACATTGGAAATGATAATAATGTATTAATCCTTGAAAAAATCATCGCTGTTTTAGCAGAATTAGCTTTTTCCTCTGGCAAGGCTTCTATTATTCCTAAAGCTTTTTTTTGATTTGGCCATATTACAAACCAAACATTGTAGGCCATAATAATTCCTAGCCACATTCCAATACCAATAGCTGTATTTTTTGGATTTCCACTACCAATTCCTAACGTCATAGCCTCATGGACATAATTTTGAAGATAAGCAACAATTAAACCGGTAACAATCGTTCCTACAGCAGCCCATCTGAACCAAAATAAAGCCTTTGGAGCTATAACTTTGCTTATAGCAGGCTTATGTTCATCTGGAATGTTAGGCATCGAAGGTATTTGAACAAAATTAAAATACCACAGAAGACCTATCCACATTATACCTGTTAAGACATGTAGATACCTGAAAAGCCAGCTATAAAAGCTTCTATCAAAGGCAAAGTCACTCCCGCCAAAATGAAATCCTAAAAAAATTATTATAGCTAAAGCCAAAGAAAGATGCACTGTTTTTGAAAGAGATTGTAGAATCTTAACCATAATTTAATATATCATATTTTAAAAAATTTAGGCAGTTTTTTTCATAGAGCCATTACCAATCATTTCTCTAATAAACTTACCTGTATAACTCTCTTTTACATTTGAGACCTTTTCAGGTGTTCCCTCTGCAATTATTTTTCCACCATTAACTCCACCCTCTGGACCCATATCAATAATATGGTCTGCGGTTTTTATGACATCTAAGTTATTTTCAATAACAACTACCGTATTTCCAGTATTAGCAAAAGCTTGCAATATTTCTAATAGCTTTTTGATATCGTGTGAATGTAAACCAGTTGTCGGTTCATCTAATATATATAATGTTCGCCCAGTCGGTCTCTTTGACAATTCTTTAGCTAATTTTATTCTCTGTGCCTCACCTCCCGATAATGTTGTGGCCTGTTGACCAATTTTCATATAACCCAGACCAACATGTTTTAGAGTGATAAGTTTTGATTTTATACTTTGAATATTTTCAAAAAATTCGCAACCTTCTTCTACTGTCATATCTAATACATCTGCAATATTCTTTCCTTTAAATCTTATCTCTAACGTTTCTCGATTATATCTTGCGCCTTTACATGTATCACAAGGAATAAAAACATCTGGTAAAAAATGCATTTCGTAAGTAAGCACTCCATCTCCTTCACAAGTTTCACATCTTCCACCTTTAACATTAAAAGAATATCTTCCAACTTTATAGCCCCGTGCCTTTGACTCTGGCAATCCAGCAAACCATTCTCTAATTGGCCCGAAGGCACCTGTATATGTCGCAGGATTCGATCTCGGTGTTCTACCTATTGGTGATTGATCAATATCAATTATCTTATCTATTAATTCAGTGCCTTTAAATCCTGTAAAAGCTTTAGGAACTTTTCGTGATTTATTTTTATTAAGCATTAAATTAAATGCATTATATAGTGTATGAAGAATAAGTGTAGACTTACCACTACCTGAAACTCCGGTGACACAAGTAAATGTTCCAACAGGTATTTTTAAATTTACTTTTTTTAAGTTATTACCACTTGCACCACTGATTTCAATAAATCTCCCATTTTTCGCAGATCTTCTTTTTTTAGGAATAGGTATAAATTTTTTTCCTGATAAATAATCTCCAGTAATACTTTTTTCATTTTTAGTTATTTCTTTAACTTCACCTTCAGCAACTATCTGCCCACCTTTAAGGCATGCTTCTGGTCCAATATCTACAATATGATCAGAACTCTCCATTGTCTCAATATCATGTTCAACAACTACTACGGTATTACCTAGATCTCTTAATCTTTTTAAAGCAGCAATTAATTTCTTATTATCTCTTTGATGTAATCCAATTGATGGTTCATCTAACACATATAAAACACCTGTTAATCCTGAACCTATTTGTGATGCTAATCTAATTCTCTGTGCTTCACCCCCCGAAAGAGTTCCGGATTCTCTTGATAGCGTGAGGTAATTTAAACCAACATTCAGAAGGAAATTTAATCTTTCATTAATCTCTTTTAAAATATGTTGAGCAATTTTATTTTCTCTTTCATTTAGTATTTTTTCTAAATTTTCAAACCATTTCTGTGCCTCATCTATTGATTTTTCTGTAACTTGGCTGATATTAAGAGAATTAACTTTTACACACAAAGCTTCCTCTTTTAGACGCATGCCTTTACATTTTTCACAATCAGTTTCACTTTGATATTGAGAAATTTCCTCTCTTTTCCACTCACTATCGGTCTCTAGGTAACGTCTTTCTAAATTATTAATTACGCCCTCGAAAGTTTTTTTTGTAGAATATGATTCATAGCCATCGTCGTATGAAAACTTTATTTCCTCATCATCTGATCCATATAAAATGATATCTTGAATTTTTTTTGAAATTTTTTTCCAGGGATCAGAAAGAGAGATTTTATAATGTTTTGCGATAGATGCTATAGTTTGGGCATAATATAGAGATGTAGATTTTGACCATGGTTCTATAGCTCCATCTTGCAGGCTTTTTTTTGGATCTGAAACTACTAAATTAGGATCAACATTAAGATTATGTCCTATTCCTTCACATTCTTCACATGCACCGTAAGGAGAGTTAAATGAAAATAGTCTTGGCTCAATTTCCTCGATCGTAAAACCACTTACTGGACATGAAAATTTTGATGAAAAAGTTATTGACTCTTTTTTTCTAAATTTTTTTGGGAGAGTTTCATTTTCATATTCAACTATAAGTAAACCATCTGATAAATTTACTGCTGTTTCAACACTATCTGCCAATCTATTACCTAAATTTGAATTAAGTATAATTCTATCTACAATTATCGAAATATCGTGTTTGATTTTCTTGTTTAGATTTGGAAATTCATCAATGTTGAGATATTTACCATCAACTTTAATTCTTGAAAAACCTCTTTTTTTATAATTTAAAATTTCTTTTTTATACTCTCCTTTTCTACCTCGCACTATAGGAGCAAGAAGGTAAATTGTATTATTTTTTGGAAGTTTTTTGATTTTATCAACCATCTCACTAATTGGTTGTGAAACAATTGGTTTTCCAGTAAAAGGTGAATAGGGAATACCTATCCTTGCAAATAGTACACGCATATAATCATATATTTCGGTAACTGTAGCAACAGTTGACCTAGGATTTTTAGAGGTATTTTTTTGCTCTATAGAAATTGCTGGACTTAGGCCTTCAATGAAATCCACATTGGGTTTTTTCATTTTATCTAGAAATTGCCGTGCATAAGACGATAAACTTTCCACGTATCTTCTTTGACCTTCAGCGTAAATCGTGTCAAAAGCTAAGGATGACTTTCCCGATCCAGAAAGACCGGTTATGACAACTAATTTCTCTTTTGGTATTTCAAGAGAAACATTTTTTAAGTTGTGTTCTTTAGCGCCTTTTATAACGATTTTTTTAACCATTTTTTTTCATATAAATAATTATCACCTTATATTTACTTATCAAATATGATATAAATTAAAGTGTTTTAACAATAAAAAATCAAAATTTATTCAAATTATTATGGCTGGAAGTTTAAATAAAGTACAATTAATAGGTCGTTTAGGC
>MDTA01046205.1_pt1 | contig 17740 bp, 16 predicted proteins | sample 811151 | NCBI WGS metagenome assembly MDTA01 (sample SAMN05326648, study PRJNA326480) | marine metagenome | isolation source: seawater | place: Indian Ocean: South | collected 2010
ACCAGTGGCGTATCGACGGCAAAGGTCGTGGCGACCATGGAGGTGCCTGCAAGCCACCAGGGGAGATCTCGTCCGCCCAAGAGGAAGCCATCTGCAGCCATTGACTCTCGACGGCCGACAAGGAGACCCAGAACCAAAGTGCCCAGGGTGATCAGCAAGAGTAGCGAGAGGTCGAATGAGCCCATTCGGTGCCGTTGCCATAAAGTCAGGAATCTGGCCACCACGAGCCGATAAAAAAACAAAAAGGGCGCAATGGCACCCTTTCTGCTCACTTTGAACCAGCCTAGTTGTTGGCGAGGATCAAGTTGATTAGTTCCGCTTTTCGGATGCGACGGGGAACGTCGATATTGCGATCGGCGGCGATGGTCCGAAGGACTGCGACCGTATTCTCAGCCAGATCGGCAGCGGTTTCGATTGCAGGTACTGGGGTTTCGGCGATCACAGGCTCATTGGCTGGAACCTCGGTGACCACACGGGCGCCTCGAAGGTCTGCGACCCGTTGGCTGAGGTCGCCGATGCGCTCTTGGAGGTCGCTGACCAAGGTTTCGAGATCCTGCTCAAGTCCTTCCAAACGACTCCGGAGGGTGTCGAGATCTACGGCTTTGCCGATATTGATCTTGTCAATGAGGTCTTGACCTTTGTTTTTGCCACTTTCGACCGCATTGTTCACCCGGTCTTTGAGGTCTTCAGCGCTTTTCACGAGTTGCTCCCGAACTTCCGTGACGCGCTCTTCGCTCTTGGCGAGAATATTCTTTACGACGCTTTGACGCTTCTTGCTCATGATGCCTCCTTAAGGCTTTTTGACGCAATGCGTTAAAGCGGCTTTGACGCGCCGTGTCAAAGGGAAAATGACGCGGTGCGCCAAGTAGTTGCTCCTTGCGTTTTCCGCCCTAAAGGGCGAGGGGGATCCCATGAGAACGATTCTACCGACGAATGACCCGGACGTCACCCGGGAGTTGATCCAGGCAATGCCGAAGACCGACCTCCATTGTCACCTTGATGGAAGCATGCGCTTGAGCACCATCATCGACTTGGCGAAAGAACAGAAGGTTGAGTTGCCGAGCATGACCGAGGAAGGCTTGGCCAAAGCCATTCACATGGGGGAGATCTGTGAGGACTTGGTCGATTACCTGGTGGCTTTCAAATACACATGTGCCGTCCTTCAAGTGGATTGGGCTTTGGAACGAGCCGCTTATGAGTTGATCGTTGATGCCCATGCCGACGGCGTTCGCTATATCGAAGTCCGATTTTGCCCCGAGTTACATCTCGGCAAGGGACTCGATCGCAACGCAATCGTTGAGAGCGTCTTGAGTGGACTCCGACGCGGGCGTCGAGAACTCGGCGTCTCCTCGGGGGTAATCATTTGCGGTTTACGGAATATCGATGCCCCAACCAGCCTGCGCTTGGCTCGATTAGCCGTCAGCTTTAAAGACCGTGGGGTGGTTGGTTTTGATCTAGCAGGCGCGGAACTTCACCATCCAGCCAAAGATCACCGAGAGGCTTTTTACCTGATCCGGAACAACAACATGAACTGTACGCTTCATGCCGGTGAGGCCGATGGCCCGGATTCGATCCATGAGGCCCTGCATTATTGCGGTAGTCATCGAATCGGTCATGGTGTCCGCTTGGTGGAAGATGGTAGTTTATTGAACTACGTCAACGACCGTCGGATCCCCATTGAAATCTGTTTGAAATCAAACCTCCAGACTCGGGCGGTGGCACGGCTTGAAGACCATCCTTTGCGTCACTACTACGACACGGGTTTAAGGTTGGCGATCAGCACGGACAACCGTCTGATCACGGACACCACGGTGACCGACGAGTACCTACTCGCTGTCGATACATTTGATTTTACGTTTACGGAGCTCAAGCGCCTGGTGATTCAGGGGTTCAAGAGCGCCTTTCTTCCCTACCGTCACCGGAAAGACCTTCTGGTGGAGGTGGCTGCCAAGCTGGATGCCATGGGTGGTGTGCCAGTGTCTCAAGTGGGCTGATGATCATGAAGTACTTGGTTCTGATGAGTTGTGTGTTGATGGCTTGTTCCAATCCGGCACCGAAAGACGCAAAAGGGGAAGATCAGGCTCCCTTGGCAGAGGCTCAAGCGAAGCAGAAGAAACCCAGCCGACGGGTGCTGGCCGTTGTGGACGGTGAAACGGTCTATGAGGATCAGATGTCTGCATCGATGACACAGCACATCAAGGCCCACGACGCGCAAGCGGCGCTGAGGCGTTGGCAGTTGATGAAATCGATGGCCCGTGAGGTGGCGATGGAAAAGGCGCTCGCAAAAGCAGCGAAAGCTCAGGGGATGAATCCAGAGCAGTACGAGAAAGCATCGATGGAACAACTGGGTGCACAGCCCGTCACGCCGGAAATTCTGAAGGCGGTGTATGAGGGGAATAAAGATTCCCTGGGGCACCGCCCCTTCGAGGAGGTGAAGGAGGCGATTCGTAGCCAACTGGAGGAGCAGTTTGGTCGGGAGGCCAAACGTGAGTTTCTCCGTCAATTGCTCAATCGGTACAAGTTTGAGGATCAGGTCCCAGCGCCCGAACTGCCTCGCTTTAAGGCAGCAAGCGCCTCAGCCCCTGCCCTCGGACCGGAGAGTGCGCCGGTGACCGTGGTGATCTTCAGTGATTTTGAATGCCCCCATTGTGCCCGGCAAGCCATGGTTGTTAGCCAAATGGCACAAAGATTTGGTGGCTTGGTGCGATGGCAGTTTCGACATTTTCCTCTGAGCTTCCACGAGAACGCTCGGAAAGCATCCCGGGGGGCGATTTGTGCCCATCGTCAGGAGCGCTTTTGGGCCTTTCATGACCGTCTCTTCGAGCGCAGGCAGGGCTATGATGCCGCCGGTTTGAAAGAACATGCCCTTGGGGTGGGTATCGATGATGTTGCTGCTTTTGAAACCTGTCTCAAAGACGAGAAGGCTTTGGATCAGATCATCGACAAGGACATTGCCGCTGGTGATGCAATCGGTGTGTCATCGACGCCCAGTATCTACCTGAATGGAATGCCAGTGCACGGCGTTGCACCGGAACTTTTTGGTGAACTGGTCGATGGTGAACTGCGTCGGCTTGGACACACTCCTCCCACGCCTGCGGAACCCCGTATGGGCCCCCCAGGGGGCGAAATGGTGCCTGCGGAACCACCGTCGCCAGCCAAAGCGCCTTAGCGCCGACGATTTCTGCCCTTGGTCGTTTTGGTCAGGGCCACGAGGCTGTTGGCCCGTGGTGGCGTGACCCCGAACAGACTGGCTTTGACCGCAGCCTGTGCGAGGTCCAAAGCCCGAATATGCCAGAGTTCTTTGATGTCATTCACCACGATGGCAGCGAATGCGATTTGAGGATCTTCGGCAGGGGCGAAACCAACAAACCAGCTGTGATCTAAGCCATCTACGATCAGCGACCCCGTCTTCCCGGCACTGCGAAGATTACGCATGCCTCGCTTCCGAGGGTGAAAGCGCTTGCGAGCGGTTCCCGTCACTGTCGTCGCTTCCATGAGTTTAGCCAACCGACGAGCAACGCTTGGCTTTAAAGCCTGGGATTTGACACCTTTCGGCGCCAAGTTCCCCCAGTTCCCCCCCCGTGCGATCATCGCCATCGAAGCGGCGGCATGATAAGCGCTGATCCGATGGTCTCCGAAGCCTGCGCTACGAATGGCCATTTGCTTGCGCTCGTATGGTAGATCGAACTGGCTGACCCCAAAGCGCTCTAAGCCTGGAAACGTCTTTTCGAAACCAAACCGACGACTGACATCCACCAATTGATCACGATCGACATGACCGAAGATGCTTCGGGCAAGGGCAACGTTGACGCTTTTCGAGACCATTCGCTCAAGGTTAGCGCAACGTCCTTCGCCGCGCCGCGGCTTCAAGAGACCAGGATGAATCCGTCGTCGCCCACCACGATACTTGACGCATTGCTTTGGATTGAAGGTGTCCGCTTCGAGCAGGGCGGCTGCGCTGGGGACTTTAAACACCGAGGCGCTGGGAAACCGAGGCATGAAAGCCATATCACTGGATTTCGCAGGCTCTCGCTTGCTGTGACCTGCGGCAGCCAGCGTGCGACCGCTGTGTACGTCGATGATGGCGACGGCACCGTAGGGCAGATCATAGGATGCCATCATTTGCTCGAGTTGCGTCTCAAGGACCGGATCGATGCGTTTCATTGGATGAGGGCGTTTCGACTTGTTGGTCCGGTTCTTCGTCGTCACTTGCTTTTGCGTTTTTGCCGTCAGGCTCAGGCGGGCTTGGAGCCGTTCCCCTGCAGGACTCCAGAGACCATATCCGTAGGCAAGGGTTGCGGAGAGAAAAGCGACGAGGGTGAGAAGGCGCATGATGTATCCAGTGACTGGGGGTGCTTGGGGGTTCCTGCACCTCCACTGTGGGTGCAGGTGGGTGCGAGCGCAAAAAAACGACTCGAAATATTTTGAGAGGGTTGTGTTTAAGGTTTCCGCGCCCATGGTGAATGTGACGAGACCCGCCTCAAAGGATACGGATTTCAACGGCGGTTATTTCTCGCGGGTTACGGTGGCTTTTCCAGGGAGCCGATTCGGGTGCAGGACTGGCTAGTCAGCGCATCAAAGCCGGGGTAAGGAGCGCCGCACATGGAGGTTGATATGGTTCGTTTAGTTGCTGCCGTAGCGTTGGCTTTTGGTGCGATGGCCTGCACGAGTAAAAAGGCGGAGAAACCGACTGGAGAGGCCAAAGTAGAGACGGCGGCACCGGCGGACAAGGTCGCCGCCAAGCCCGTGTCGAAGCAGGCTGCGGTGCCCGTCCAACCGCAAGGCGTTCGATTCAACGTCCGTGATGGAGCAAAGCTGCCGCAGGGATTCGAATTACAGTTTCGCATCCAGGGTAAAGAGGTGGCGCCGGCCGGTACGGAGCCTGAAAACCCAGACAAGGGGCACTTTCATTTGCTTGTGAATACAGAGACGACTCCCGCGGGGACAGTCATCCCCTCGGATGCCCAGCATATTCACTTCGGCAAAGGACAGACCAGCGCACCGCTTGACCTGCCGGTCGGCAAACACAAGCTGACATTGCTCTTTGCAGATGGAGCCCATCGTAGTTTCGGTCCCGAATGGGCGAGTACAGTCAATATTGAAGTGGTGGGTAAAGCAGCCCATCGACGGGTCTACTTTGTCGGCTTGAAAGACGGTGATACTGTGTCCAGTCCGCTCACCCTTAATTTTGGTCTCGATGGGATGGAGTTGAGTCCTGCAGGTCAGAATGCTCAGGACAAAACCAAAGGCCACCATCATCTGATTATCGATGGTAAGTCGATCGCGCTGGGGCAGGTGGTTCCTTCTGATGCTCAGCACAAACATTACGGCAGTGGCCAGACGACGGCGACCGTGGAGTTGACGCCCGGTGAGCATACGCTCACGCTGCAGTTCGCCGATGGTTTGCATCAGAGTTACGGCGACGAGTTGAGCACGACGATTAAAGTGACCGTGAAATAAGAGCGGTTACTGGAGGCCAGCCTCCGACCGCGATAGAGAGTATCCGCAAGGGAGAACATGATGGCGAAGCCAAAGCTGCGCAGCTTCAAGACCGGTGGCAAATTAAAGGCACCCACCAAGGCAGAGCAGTTGGAGTGGTACCGCTTGATGCATCGTGGGCGTCGTCTGGACGATGAGGCGAGAAAGTACATTCGTAAAGGGATGGGCTGGGGCTACCACGCTGCCTTCGCCGGCCACGATGGGATTCAGCTTCAGGTCGGTCTGGCTTTTCGCGGGGGGACCGATTTCATGTTTCCCTATTATCGGGACACGCTGACGAACCTTGCGGGTGGTGTTACCCTTTACGAGTTGATCCTCAATGGCTTGTCTAGAGCTGATGATCCGGTGTCCGGCGGTCGCCACATGTCCAATCACTTCGGTAAACCGGAGATTGGCATCCAAAATGTGAGTTCATGCACGGGTAATCATTATCTCCATGCGGTGGGGACCGCCCGAGCGATCAAATATTATCGGGAGCTCGAGGGAGTTGCTGTCAAAGACACGGCGATCGCCGTTGCCAGCACTGGTGATTCAGCGACGAGTGAAGGCTACTGTTTTGAAGCATTAAACGGGGCGAGTAACGAGAAATTACCCGTCCTCTTCGTGATTCAGAATAATCACTATGGTATTTCCGTCCCCCTTTCGAACTCCACCGCTAACCATGAACAGATTTCGAAGAACTTCAGTGGTCTGGGCAATCTTCACATCGAAGTGGTCGATGGGGGCGATCCTTATGACTGCTGGCGAGGCGTGCAGAACTGTTTGAAGTACATTCGTTCCGGCCAAGGACCGGCATTGATCGAAGCAGATTGCGTTCGAATCGACGCTCATTCGAATTCGGACCGGCACACTCTGTATCGGGACGAGGATGAGTTGTCAGAAGTGGCGGAGATGGATCCGCTACCGGCTTTCCGAGCTCATTTGATCAAGTCCAAGGTCGCCACCGAAAAGAAGTTGGCGGATCTGGAGGCGACGAATGACGCCGACCTGGCGGAAATGCAGAAGAAGGCTGAGGCTGCGGCCACGCCGGATCCGGCGACAGTCCTCGATTATGTCACCCCTCCGGGGTACGAAGGGAGTGATGATGCCGCACTCATCAATACCGAGGAGAAGTGGCGAATTCGGGAAGCGATCAATGAGACTTTGAAGGCGGAGTTTCGTCACAACCCCGACACCTTTGTGTGGGGGCAAGATTGCGCCAGCAAAGAAAAGGGCGGTGTCTTTAACGTGACCAAGGGCTTACTGCAGGAGTTTGGCCCCGGTCGGGTGCGAAATGCGCCAATCGCCGAGGACTTTATCGTGGGCACGGCCAATGGGATGTGCCGGTATAAAGAAGATATATCGGTGGTGATCGAGGCCGCGCAATTCGCCGATTACGTGTGGCCAGCGATGGAGCAGATCGTTGAAACAAGTCACGACTATTATCGGAGCAATGGCGTCTTTTCGCCGGCGATCACGGCCCGATTGGCATCCTGCGCTTATATTGGCGGTGGCTTGTATCACAGCCAAACGGTGGAAGGGTTATTCAGTGCATTACCTGGGGTTCGCTTGGTAATGCCCGCCTTTGCCGACGATGCAGCAGGCTTGCTGCGGACTTGCATGCGTAGTCGTGGACTGAACTTCTTTCTCGAGCCGAAGTTTCTCTACAATCAAATCTTCGCCCAAGGTCCGAAGGTGAGTGATGAGTACGCCATCCCCTTCGGCAAAGCGAAGATTCGACGCTCAGGAACTCATCTTAGTGTGATCACCTACGGTATCCCCGTTCACTTCGCTTTACGTAGTGCGAAAAAGTTGGAGGCTGATGGCATCGATGTGGAGGTTCTCGATCTGCGGAGTATCAAGCCCTTTGATGAAGCGGCAGTGCTTGAGACGGTGAAAAAGACGGGGCGTGTCATCGTTGTCAGTGAAGACAGCCCCTTTGGTACCTTTGCGGGAGAAGTCTCGGCCTGGATCGCACAAAACGCCTTTGATTGGTTGGATGCGCCCGTGACTCGAGTGACCTCGAAAGAGGCACCGGTGGCGTTCAGTCGTATTTTGGAGGACGCTCGGATGGTCAATGAGGCACAAATCACCCAGGGGATTCGGGATTTGATGGCTTATTGATCATGAGGGCGGCTTGGACCGGTCGATTCGGCCCTTGATCCAAAGCCAATGCCCTTGTAGAGAGCGCCGCCCAGACCTTCGGAGCATTCCATGGCACGCGTTACCGTTGAAGATTGTCTCGAAGTGGTTCCTAACCGCTTTGCATTGGTGCATCTCGCCAGCCGCCGTGCTCGTGACTTGATCAAGGGGGATACCCCCACCGTCGAGCATGCCAAGAACAAAGAGACTGTTTTGGCCCTTCGGGAAGTGGCGGCGAATCACGCTCGCTTTGCCCAGGACGTTGCAACTTCGCTGCGTCGACCGGTCGAAGACCTGAGGGCCGACTACCTCGCCAAGCAGAGCGAAGTCTGAGCCACCCCAAAAAGCGACTCCAAGCCGCTGGACTCTGGGCGAAGAAAGCCTGGGGCCAGAATTTTCTCCATGATCAGGGGACTCAGGACAAGATCGTTCAGGCCACGATCTCGGGGCTGGAGGGACACCCAGTTCTCGAAATTGGTGCTGGGCTTGGCGACCTGACTGCAGCCCTTCTGCGGCAAAGAGAGCGAGTCACTGCCATCGAGAGAGATCGGGATCTCGTTCCCTTGTTGCAGGAACGATTCTCCCACGCATCGGGGTTCGAGGTCCTTGAAACCAATGCGCTCACCTACACCCTTCCCGAGGAGGAAACACCGTGGGTTGTGGTGGGTAATCTGCCCTACCACATTAGTTCGAGGATTCTGTTTCATTTGCTTGCCCAAAGGCAGCGGTGGGTACGTGCTGTTTTTATGTTTCAAAAAGAGGTGGCGCAGCGGGTGGCCGCCACAGAGCCAAGCTCGGTGCACTGGAGTGGGTTGAGTGCACAAGTGTCTCGAGTTTGCCATGTGCGCTGGGTGGGCGAAGTCTCGCCCGGATGTTTTTACCCGCCACCGAAAGTGGACTCAGCGGTGGTTGCGTTGAGTCCTCGAGCCGAAGTGGATGGTATCGAGGATTCTCAGTTCGCCCAGATGGTTCGAATCGTCTTTGCGGAACGAAGAAAAACCTTACGAAATAACTTAAAAAAAGGTGGTGTTGGATCTCTTGAGCGGATCGACGGTGTTCTCAGCGAACTTGGAATTGATCCGAGGCTCCGTGGCGAGCGTTTAACGGTGAACCAACTGCGTTCCCTCACCAAGGCCTTGATCCTCAACTGAGTGGCAGATAACCAGAAGAACAGCCCGTGTCCGGCCGAGGAGCCCCATGCGATATATCGGCTTTGAAGGTCCAATCGGCGCAGGGAAAACAACCCTGGTGAATGCGATCGCCGAGCGAGTGAAAGCGACCCGTATTCTGGAAAAAGCCGATGACAATCCCTTCCTTGGGCATTTCTACCGAGACAAAGAGCGCTACGCATTCCAAGCGCAGATTTTCTTTCTTCTCAGTCGTTATCGGCAGCAGCAAGAGATCCTGCAGGGGGACCTTTTCAGTGAGTATTTCCTCGGAGATTACGTCTTTAGTCGGGACACGATCTTTGCTCGAATGACCCTGGCAGATGATGAACTCGATCTCTACTTTACGGTGTACCAAGCTCTGGTGGAGCGAGTGCCCAAGCCGGACCTCGTCGTTTACCTGAGAGCCCATCCAGAATTGTTGATGGATCGGGTTCGAACCCGTGCGAAAGATTATGAAACGGCCATGACTCTGGATTATCTGAAAGAGTTGGTGGAGACTTACGAAGAGTTTTTCGAGCATTACGATGAAGCGCCACTGTTGGTGATCGATACGGATGAGTTGGATTACCGGAAAGACCCAGCCGCCCTCGACCGTGTCTGTCGAAAGGTGCTGGACGCCGTCCCTGAGATCTAGCAAGAAGCGCTGCCCGGACTGAAGATGTTGGCGGGAATCCTGACAAAGGATCTCGACCAGTGGTCATCGGAGGTAAAGGGGCACAGACAACCGGAGGTGAACCGTGAAAAAGGTCACTATCCTCGATTTGGTCGCTGCCAAAAATGATTCAGCGACCCTGACCATGACCACCGCTTACGATGCGACGATGGCACGAATCGTCGATGATGCTGGGATTGACTGTATCCTGGTGGGCGACTCCTTGGGCATGGTCGTCGCTGGTCACGAGAACACTCTCGAAGTCACCGTTGAACAGGTGGCTTACCATTGCCGTGCAGTGCGTCGCGGTGCGCCACGCCCCTTCCTGATCGCTGATCTTCCCTTCATGAGCTATCAAACCAGCGTTGAGGAGGCTGTTCGTAATGCGGGCAGGCTTGTTCAGGAGGGTCGAGCGGAAGCGGTCAAACTCGAAGGCGGCGTAGCTGTTGCGGAGCAAGTGGCAGCGATTGTTGCGGCTGGTATTCCGGTCTGCGGTCATCTCGGACTGACTCCGCAGAGTGTCAACGCCTTTGGCGGATTCAAGGTTCAAGGCCGATCATCAGCGGCGGCGAAGCAGATTTTGGATGATGCCCAAGCCTTAGTTGATGCCGGTGTTTTTATGATCGTCCTGGAAGGGATGCCCCGTGAACTTGGAGCGGAGTTGACCGCGGAGGTTACGGTACCCACCATCGGTATCGGTGCGGGGTTGGGCTGCGATGGACAGGTTCTCGTTTGCACCGATCTGCTCGGAATGAACCCCGACTTTAAGCCCCGTTTCGTGCGCCGTTTTATCGATGGCTATGGCTTGCTTCGAGGAGCCATGACTGAGTACGTGGACGCCGTAAAAAGTCGTCGGTTTCCAGCGATCGAGGAAAGCTTCTCCACGCCCACTTTAACCAAAGAATCCGATTCCAGCCCGGAGCATCGTGTCGAAGAAGGCTAAAAAGTCTGGCGCCTCCAACCCGACGGTCGAAAACCGTCGGGCAAGGCACAACTATGCGATTCAATCAGACTTAGAAGCAGGGGTCGCTCTGGTCGGAAGCGAAGTGAAGTCGATCCGCGCCGGCCAGGTGAGTTTAGCCGAGAGCTATTGCTTCTTTGTTGGAGACGAACTGTTTTTGATCGGCGCTCGGATCGAGCCTTGGAAGCCAGGGGGGGGGCACCACAATCACGTGCCTGATCGCCGCCGAAAGTTACTGCTCCACCGCAGAGAACTGGACCGTTTACAGAAAGCAACCCAGCGAGACGGTCTCTTCATCGTGCCCCTCAAACTCTACTTCAAGGGGGGGAGGGTAAAGATCCTGATCGGCATCGGACGCTCGAAAAATCAACGAGACAAGCGGGCCGATGTCAAAGATCGAGATGCGAAACGGATGATCGCAAGGGTGCTCAAACGGGGTGGCTGAGGTCCGACACGATTATCGCTTGCCCTGGCCGAAATTAGCTTTGGGACTGACGGCGCTCATGCTTGGAGCGTATCTCGCCAGTCGTTTCTACGGCGATGACGTGGAACGATTAGGCCGCTGGATGCTCGACCATTGGGGATTGGGCGGAATTCTTCTCTTGGTCGTGTTTATCGATACCTTTACCCCAGGCTTCCCCTTTGAAACCGTTCTCTACTTTCCGATGGCTGCCGGTGAGCCCTGGTGGTGGTTGGCGGGGCTTGGGGGCACAGCGAGCATGCTCGCTGGTCTGTGTGGGTATGGTTTGGGCCGTTGGCTGGGTCAGGGGCTAGGGGTCGTCGAACGCTTTCAGGAGCGTCCTTGGTTTGCGCCGATGCGAGCTCAAGGGCCAGTGTGGCTTGCCGTTGCGGCCGTAACCCCTGTTCCCTATTGTCCTGTGTGCTGGTTGGCCGGCGCCATGGGATTTTCGTTACGGTCTTGTCTCGTCGGAATGGCTTTGCGGATCCCTCGGACCTTCATTTACCTCGGTCTGATGTCGGGGGCATCTTAAAGGCGCCTTCCCAAGGCGGCTGCTTCGCGCTAGCGGGCGCTCGTGGAGGAGTCGCCATGGGCTTGCTGGAAGTTGGAAGAACCCACGATTGTGGTGCATTGCATCTTGAACACACAGGGGAAGAGGTCATCCTGATGGGATGGGTCGATGCCTGGCGGGATTTGGGTGGGCGACGATTTATCGATTTGCGGGATCGGGGTGGAGTGACACAGGTTGTGTTTGGCCAGGAACTTGATGCCGAGTTGGACGCCAAGGCAAGGCGCTTGCGACATGAGTGGGTGATCGCCGTTCGAGGACGTGTGGACGATCGTGTAGCCAACGGTGGCACGGTGAATCGGCAACTCGCCACAGGGGCGATCGAGGTGCGTGCACTCGAACTCGAGATCCTGACCGAATCGGAGACTCCTCCCTTCGAGATCAAAGACGATGTCAATGCTGCAGAAGAACTTCGACTCAAGTACCGGTACTTGGATCTGCGTCGTCAAACCATGCAGCGGAATCTGATTCAGCGGCACCGTTTTAATCAGGCCGTTCGGGAGTTCATGGACAGCGAAGGCTTCCTCGAGTTGGAGACCCCTTTTCTGATTCGTTCGACACCGGAGGGGGCTCGAGACTACGTTGTCCCCAGTCGAGTCCATCCCAACACATTTTATGCGCTTCCTCAGAGTCCTCAGTTGTTCAAGCAACTGTTCATGGTTGCCGGCTACGATCGATATTTTCAGATTGCTCGTTGTTTTCGAGACGAGGATTTACGGGCGGATCGTCAACCCGAGTTTACTCAAATTGACATGGAAATGAGCTTTGCGACGGTCGATTCAGTCCTGGGTGTCATCGAGGGTTTGATGGTTCATACCTTTAAAAAAGTGCTCGATGTGGACATTGAAACACCCTTTCCACGGATCGAATATGCCGATGCGATGGAGCGCTTTGGCTCGGATGCTCCCGATCTTCGATTTGGGATGGAGTTGCGGCGGGTCGATGACCTCGTGATCAACAGTGATTTTGGCGTTTTCACGGGCACACTGGAAGCCGGTGGTGCGGTGAAAGGAATCTGCCTGCAAGGGGGAGGTGATTGGAGCCGTAAGCAGATCGAAAACTTGATCGAGATTGTTAAACCCTACGGTGCCAAAGGACTTGCTTGGACCAAGGTGATTGAGGATGGTTTTCAGGGGGGCATCGCCCGATTTTTCACGGGCGATGCTGCCACGGGTCTTCGCCAGCGGCTTGAGGCTGAATCCGGCGATCTGATGCTGTTCGTCGCCGACAAAGAAAAGGTGGTCAACGCCAGCTTAAATGCGCTGCGGAAACACCTGGCGGCGCAATTGGGCTTAGCCGATCCCAAGGTGTTCCCGTTTTGTTGGGTGACTCGCTTTCCTCTTTTTGAACGGGATGAAGACACGGGGGCTTTGTTGTCCAGTCACCATCCCTTTACAGCGCCCGAGGAAAGCGACCCTGCAGTCCTCGAGGCGGATCCCGTCGGCTTGCCGAGTCAGGCCTACGACTTGGTGCTCAATGGTTATGAGTTGGGTAGTGGCTCGATTCGTATTCATCAGAGAGAAATGCAGGAGGCGATCTTCCGTGTGCTTGGTTTGTCACCGGCTGAGCAGCAGGAGAAGTTTGGCTTTCTTCTCGATGCTTTCCGTTATGGGCCGCCACCCCATGGGGGTATTGCGCTCGGTGTGGACCGTTTGGTGATGCTCATGGTGGGAGCCCAGTCGATTCCCGAGGTGATCGCTTTTCCAAAGACCCTTCGCGCTCAGGATTTAATGCTTCAAGCACCCGGTCGCATTGACGAGGTGCAGTTGGATGAATTGCATCTCGCATTCAAGGCGCAGGAGGATTAGCCGTCCCCTCGGTTTTCTGTTGGGTACGACGAGGTAGAGCCTCGTAGTCTTCCGGGGTCATCCTCACCGTTTGACCCGTGGCTTTACCGTCGAGGAAGACCGCCACAAGGTGATCTCCGGTTTGATTGAGGTAAATCCACTTTTCGACAGCGGGGGTCACGGTTTGATCCCGCCAGATTTGGTCGGGTTGACACAGCGCCGTCTGGACTTCGGCGCTGGACATTCCAGCGACCAAGCGCCCCTGCTTCATCGCCCGGCGGTGTGCTGGTGGAGTGATGTCCAAAATGTTCGGCGGGACCTCGGCAAAGAGTTGAGTGAACCAGTTCAACACAGCAGTCTCCGTGTCGAGTCTCTCTGGAATCGGAACGATTGCCTGGCTGGATCCTTTGCGAAGGTGAATCCAGCTTAAGTGTCGGGGACTGAGCAAGGGCCGACTCGCTCGCTCAAGCCCCAAGGGGTGGGAGATGCGTTCGATGAACCAAATGCTGCCCGGCTGTACGCGTTTTAGCCGGAGACGGGTGGGTACATTTTTTCCACGGCGATCCAGCAACCAAATCCGATGAAGAACAGGATGGGGCGCCAAAAGATCTCGCGTGGGGTCGTCCCAGAACCAACCTCGATACAAGGCACACTGAGCATAGACCTTCTTGCCGACGAGCGCTTTATCGATGGCGACCCTTTGTGCTTCCTGGCGTGGAGTGAGTGGTGCACATGCGACCGTCAGTAGAAGTGCGATACATCCTATTCGCATGTTCCTCCCTTCGGAGAGGTGCTATCCATGGGTGGGCGAAGGTGCCGCTCATCTGGAGGGTTTCTTGGAATTCACCTACGAGAAATGGTCGGGACTGGGCAATGACTTCATTCTTGTCGAGTCACTGCCCCCAGGCGTAGCCCCAGAATCCCTGTGTGACAGCAGCCGTGGATTGAGCGCTGACGGTCTCCTACTGGTCACTCCGCCAAGTGATCAGCCGGCACGCTTGATTATTTACAATCGTGATGGAAGCCGGCCCGAGATGTGCGGTAACGGTTTACGGTGTGTGGTTCGCTATCTGTTCGAGGCAGGATACGACCTCAGAGAGGGCGTGGTCACGGACATCGCTCGCCACGAAGTCAAATCGGTTCAGAAGGACCAAGTGTGTGTCACCGTCGGAACACCTCGGTGGTGGTCTGCCACGGGATCACAGGCTGCTGCTTTCGAAGAGTCCTTCTTCTATGGCGTTGATGTGGGTAATCCCCATGCTATTTTCTTTAGCCCCAATCCGCAGATCGATTTGATCTCGTTGGGCGAACGAATGCAGCAAGATCATCGATTTCCAGAGGGTACCAACGTCCATGTTGTCCATGAAGTGGGTGGCATTCTGCAGATTCGGCACTTTGAGCGTGGGGTGGGGGTGACACAGGCCTGTGGTACCGGAGCCGCCGCCGCCGCTTGGGCTGCTGTTCAAGCCAACCGAAGCCAGTGGCCTGTACGCACTCACCTGCCGGGAGGCGAACTCATCTTCGATCAAACGAATGAGGGGTTTCTGTTGATGACGGGGTCGGCCGAGCGAATCGGGGGAGGAACCTTAAGCCTGGGGTAGGTTAATCAGGCAACGCGCTCCACCCTGTTCGCCATTTTCGATGGTCAAATGGCCGTCTTGGTTGGAGAGAATTTCCATTGCGAGTGCAATTCCAAGTCCTGTTCCTGAAGGACGACCATCGACGAAGGGTTCGCCCAACTGTTGAAGCACATTGTTAGGGAGCCCAGGACCGTTATCTGTGATGGTTAAGACCGTCCGGTCGCCCTCCCCTTTTGCTTGCACTTGGATACTGCCCCCTTCTTCACCCAGTGCTTGCTGGGCATTTTGAATCAGGTTCATCAAAACTCCCTTTAAGCCATCGATATCAGCCATCACTCGGAGTTCATGATCGATCTCGACGCTGATTCGTGGATCATTGAGAAAGGCAGCCACTTCCTTCACGAAGGGGGCGAGTATAATCGGATTGGGTTGGGGGTCTGGTAATCGGGCAAGGCGTAAATAAGCATCAGTGACACGTTCCAGTCGTTCCGCCTCTGAGCGAATTTGTGCAAGCCAGCCCTCGGGATCTGAGTTTTTGGGAAGGTCATCGCTGAGCATTCGGGCTGCCAGGCCGATCGTAGACAAGGGGTTCCTGACCTCATGGACCACCCGAGCCGCAACCCGACCCATGGCTGCATGACGTTCGTGACGCCGCAGGCCTTCTTCCGCTTGAACTCGCCGACTCACATCCTCGATCACGAGGATTGCACCCTTGATTTGGCTGGTCAGAACGCGTTCGCCCCGATCTTCCAGGGGGATTAAGTGAACCGTCAGTGTTTGTTTTGCACCGTGGGAAACCTCTTCCATCACCCACTGCTCGTCCCCAGACAAAATACTTTGCAGCCGGGTCTCTCCCCCGGGCAACAGCGGCCCGATGGGGGGGGCGTTGAGACTTTTCCCCACCAAGTCCTGGGGCCGTGTTCCCAGTAAGTTTCGGGCGGCTCGGTTGATTCGACGGACGCGTCCCGAGCCATCTGCAAGCACGATCGCGAGGGGAATGGATTCCACGAGGTTATCGGCTTCTCTTTGGAGCGCACGGGCCTGACTACGCTCATCGCCGAGAACTCCTTCCCTTTTGCGGATCGCTTCAACCATTCGATTGAAGGCTTGCAGAACTCGACCAATCTCATCCTGACCCCCCGCCAGTTCCGGGACCGGTCTACCCCGTTCAAGATCATGGACGGCTTGGCGTAAGAGTTGGAGTCGACGTAACGGTGCAATCATCGCAACGGACAGCAGAATCACTGCGAGAACGCCGGCGATGGCGAGACCGATGAGGAGTCGCAACTCCCCGGAGCGTATCTGTTCCGCTCGACGGGTGAATTGAGTGAGTCGAGCTCGGGTAAGGACGAGAGTTCGCTGGGTCTGTTCGTCGATCTGACGAAGATCGCTGCTAAGATTTGTCTCTTCCGGTTCCGATGAAAGCCCCTCAAGGGTTTGCACGAGCTCGCCTAGGCTGTCGGTAATGGCCGGTATGAAGCCTTGGTCAGACCATTTGGTTAAAAGCTTTTCGCGGTGCTTCTCGAGATGCTTTGCTCTGGTTTTTAGAGCGCCACTGTAACGGGCAATCTCGTCCTCTTGAGTGGCATTCGGTCGCGCCTCTAGGTAGCTGCTCGTGGCAGCACTTAATGCCTTTAATTCGCCGAGTGCATTGGCAAGGGGCAGAAGACCATCACCGGTCAGCACCATCTGCGTTGTCGAGTTCCAGATTCGCAGACTAGCCACCGATGTGACCGCACCCACCACCACAATCAGCAGAAAATAGGCGAGCAGAAGTCGTCGTAATATGGAAAGCTGTCCAAACAGGATCATTGAAAGGCTACCTGCTGCATGCTAACCGACCCCGCCTAGAAGGGTCGACCCCTCGTTGACATGAACGGAATCAGATTGAAAAGACTCGCTTTTAGCCTGGTGTTATCGGCTTTGACGCTCACAGGAGCCCACGCGGGGGCAGATGATGTTGATGATCTTCTGTCCGAGGGAAACAAGGAGGCGAAGAAGCCTAAGGTTCCTGTCTTTGTTATTCCATTCCAGCCTGTCTGGAAGATGGCGAAAGGCGAACTCGTCGCTGAAACCTACAAGAACGTCGCCTCTGAGTTTCGTCAGGCTGGCTTCGATCTGCAAAGCTACGATCTACGTGTGGATGCGAAAGCCTACAAAGACCCCTCTGGGCGTTTGACTCAGGTTTGGAAACGGGAACTTCGGCGTGCCGAGCAGTACACTCAAAAGCTTCGATTTCGGATGGCAAAGAAGCATGCGTCGAAGGTGATTCGCCAGATTTTACAAAATGCAGAACATCTGCGTTCTCCCACCGAGCTTTGCCGAAGCCTGGCATTGGTCGCTGAGGCAGATCTCCGTCGAGGCAATGCGAAGCGAGCAGAGAAGATATTGGATAAGCTTGCTGCTCAATGCGACCCGGTTGCAGCGTCGAAAGGGGATGCACAACTCTCGACAGCCTTTGAGGAAGCGATTGCCGATGCAAACAGCCGCCGTCGCCGGCGAGTTGCGGGTGAATTGGTGATCCGGTCCGATGAGCCCCACGCTCAGGTTTATGTGAACGGTCGCTCACTGGGCGAAGCACCGGTTCGGATTAAGGAATTGCCGCCTGGAGACCATGTGGTTGGTGTGATCAAACCTGGTTTGAAATCATGGGGGCAGACGGTGAAGGTGGGCAGTGAAGCTGTCGAGGTGTGGGCCAAACTGAGCGCTAAGCTTGGAGGCGCCCGCAAAGGAGAAATGGTTCAAGCCCTTCGGGACAACCTCTTGACGAAAGGTGGGCTCTCCTCTGCATCCAAACTGCTGTCTGCCATGGGGAAGGGAGCGAAGGTTGGTCTTTTTGGTGTGATTGCGCAGGAAGGGGCGGCGATCCGTGTCCGATTGATTGCGTTCAATGTGGCGGGACAGATTCATGAGTTTAAACCCATGAACTTCGACACCGATTTC
>MDTA01089306.1_pt1 | contig 17737 bp, 12 predicted proteins | sample 811151 | NCBI WGS metagenome assembly MDTA01 (sample SAMN05326648, study PRJNA326480) | marine metagenome | isolation source: seawater | place: Indian Ocean: South | collected 2010
AGGGGTGCACCTGCAGCGGCCGGTATCTTGGCTGACTGAGCTCAATCCTTACGTGGACATGACGGAGTCTTATTCGGTGACTGGTGCTTTTGAGAGTCGAGAGATAAAGCCTGGTCTTATAGTGATAGCGAATGATGGAGGGCGACTTAGTATCGACTATTCTCGACGCCAAGAACGCCTTGCCCACACCAGCACCATCCTAGGGGTTCCGATGGCGCCCGGAGATTATGCCTTTGATCTGATGTCTACGAGTTATAGTGCCAACGGTGGAAGAGTGGTCTCAGGGAACGTCTCGTTCAGCACTGGCAGATTTTTTGATGGGGATCGATCGTCGCTTTCGGGAACGGTCTCGGTTCGGCCGAATGAACACATTCTCCTAGAAGGCAGTGCTCAGCGAAATAGGATTGAGCTTGGGGGGAATCCCATCGACGCAGATCTTTTTAGCGGACGTATGCAACTGGGCTTCAGTACAAGAGCATTTCTGTCTTCTTTTGTTCAGTACAATCGCGTCGCCGGTGAAATGCTGACAAATGTCAGATTCAACCTCATCCACGCACCTCTCAGCGATGTGTTTGTAGTCTTTTCCGAACGCCGTCGGATGCAACCCGGACCGAGGGAAGTTGCGGTCATAGATAGGGGATTCACGCTTAAGGTGACGAGACTTCTCCAGTTCTGATGGTCAGATCTACTGTTAGTTGTTTCCCTGGGTTGGCGGATCCCTCTCTCGGGTTCCCCAGGTGACGATCAAAAGATGCCTGAAAGAACTATACAAACCTGAGTTTTGTTGCGAAGATGGAGTCGGTGATTGTCATGTCTAAGCTGATTTGAAGCGACAGGGCGGTTTTGGTAGCACCTCTTCTAGCGGTTAAGAACAGGTCGGTAGGAGGTCCGTAGGAAAAAACTTAGGCGCCGTGGCCAAGTGGTAAGGCAGAGGACTGCAAATCCTTTATCCCCGGTTCGAATCCGGGCGGCGCCTCTCTTTAGATCAGGTGACCCGTGAGGTGTGGTCAGAGGTCGAGGGTCATCGGATTGTGCGACCTTGTTAACATGCACTGGAAGCCATCACTAAGATGCCTTTCTCGTAAAGGATTCGGCGGTGGGTTTCCCTCAACATGAACCGCACTAAAGCAAGGCCTTGGAGGACAACTCAGAAGATCCTGCTTGGGTTGCTGAGCTTTGTAATAGGCCTGGGAGCAGTGCCCGCAGTATCGGAAAGTCAGGTGTTGCGAGGAGTTCTGTCTGAGCGGGATACATACGATCCGATCAACTTAGGCTTACTCACTCTAGCCGAGGAGGACGGTGATACGATCTCCCAGGTATTATCTGATGGTAGCGGTTTTTTTGAATTCCAAGTCCCGAATCCGGGCCGATACTACGTAATTGCAGCAGCTGTCGGATACAGGGCAGTTCAATCAGAGCTTGTCCAGATAGAGGCACAGGCGGTGAGGATTCTAGAACTCCCGATGACGGTCCGTCCAATACCCCTGCCTGGATTCGAGATCGTTTCCGAATATGAAGAGCCCGAGCGCCCAGGTCTGGCCGCCACTGGTTTTTATGAGCGCGCTGCGATTGGTAAGGGTGAGATGATATGGCCGGGGCAAATTAGTGCCAGCGATGCCCGCTACGTTCAGCCTCTGTTTTACGGGAGCCAGACTGCTACCGTACGGCAGACACAGCATGATCGCCCTGGGCCCTGGAATGATGATATCCTCTTAAGAGATCTCGATGGCACGGGGGTCTGGTGTTCGCCTTCTTTTTATATCGACGGAGCTTGGGTTCAAGAGCTGAATCCCGGTGAATCGATAGCCGATGCTGTACCAATCGATCAACTGCTAGCAATAGAGATGTACCAGTGGCCGTTCTATGTCCCTGAAGGCTATCACGGGTGGGGCGACTGTGGCGTGATTCTGTTCTGGACCAAGCGCTATGGAAGCACCTGAGAGCTAGCAGTTCTAATTTTTGAAGAAATTTTCGTGAAGTTTCGTTGCAGGGTAGAGGAATGATCTTCTGTGGATGTCACGAGCGTTACAGGCTCAGATGGTGGCTTTATCCTTGCTGGCTCGCCTCTGACGGGCCTATTTTTACGCGGCGTCTCCTCTGACAGTCGACTAGGATGAAACTGCCTGTAGCAACCTCCATTGTTATTGGTGCCTCACTGATACTCGCTGGCGAGTCACAATTACCAAGCCCCTCGCACTCCGTGCGAGTGGTCCAGGGTCATCCCGTAGCAGTGACCGCTGACGTAGACCCCAATGCGATAGTCGCAAAGACGTGTGTTCGGTGTCATTCCGATTCCCGGCTTCGGGGGAATCTCTCTCTTGAGGACTTCGACATCAGTCGGGCGGCAGAGAACGCGGAGACGATCGAGCGAATGATTCGAAAAGTGAGGGCCGGTATGATGCCACCTCCGGGTATCCGGGCCCCCGCTGGAGACACTCTGGCTGAGTTTGCAGCACTTCTTGAAGATGTGATGGACGATAACGCCAAAGACAACCCAAATCCGGGTAGGCGTACATTTCAGCGCCTGAATCGCCCGGAATTCGAGAAGGCAGTTTATGACCTCCTCGACCTTGAGATCAGAGCTGAAGAGTGGCTTCCACTCGACCAAATGAGTGCCAACTTTGACAACATAGCGGACGTGCAGGCCCTTTCTCCGACGCTTCTTGAAGCGTATTTGAACGCGGCTGCTGATATCAGTCGGATGGCGGTGGGAGATCGTAATGCGCCGTCGATAAACGTGACGTACCGAAATTCTCAGTACCTGTCACAGCACCCGTGGGACCATGTTGAGGGCGCGCCTTATGGGACACGTGGCGGCATGGTCGCTGATCACGTTTTCCCGGCCGACGGTATGTACCAATTCGGAATGACGTTCGCGAGCGGCCGTAACGAACGTTTTGAGGATATCGATATCTCCGTAGACGGAGAACGGGTAGCCCTGTTGGCATATACTCGTTCGGGTGAAGGCGCAGACGGCCGCGGTGGCGGTGGGCTATGGACAGAGCCGGTTTTCGTACGTGCAGGACAGCGAGTGGTCTCATCGGCGTTCATTCGCCGAATGGACGGGCCTTACGAGGACCTAATCCGGCCACATGACTGGTCGATGGCAGGTGGAGGTTCCGGGGGGGCGGGTGTTACTACGTTACCGCATTTGCAAGAACTGATCGTAGGGGGGCCAGATGCGGTTACGGGAGTGTCGGACACCCCCAGTCGAGACCGGATTTTCGTCTGCCGACCGACGGCTCCCGCCGAGGAAGACTCGTGTGCGCGGACTATAGTGCGGAACCTAGCGAACAGAGCCTACCGGAGAATTGCGGGTGAGAATGAAGTCGAGGGATTGATGGATTTCTACCGGTCGGGTAGAGCGAAGGGTGGTTTCGAGAGGGGGATTCGGGATGCCCTTGAAGCAGTGCTTTCAAGCCCATTCTTCGTGCTAAGACTGGAGAGAGAGCCTGAGGGTGTTGATCCTGGGGAGGCTTATCGAATAGAAGGGCCGGAACTTGCCTCTAGACTCTCATTCTTCCTTTGGGGCACTCCACCGGACGCGGAACTGATGCGAGTGGCCGAATCGGGTGATCTCAGTGACGAACGAGAGATTGAGAGGCAGACGCGCCGCATGCTTGCGGATCCGCGGTCAGCCGCACTAGGCAATCGGTTTGCATATCAATGGCTGCGACTTCAGGACATCTACAAGGTCCGACCGGACCCAAATTTCTTCCCGAACTTTGATGAGACGCTTGCGGACCTAATGACAAAGGAGACGGCACTCTTCTTTAATCATTTGGTGCAAGAGGACGAGGACGCTCTGCAGCTTTTCAATGCTGATTACACGTTCCTAAATGAGAGACTCGCGACGCATTACGGGATACAGGGTGTAGCTGGAAATGAGTTTCGCCGAGTTGACTATACCGATGGGGCTAGGAGTGGCCTGTTGGGTCATGGTAGCGTGTTGGTTCTCACATCTCTAGCGAATCGTACTTCGATAGTGCTGAGGGGGAAGTGGGTGATGGAGGTTCTAATGGGCACGCCTCCTCCTCCTCCTCCTCCGGGAATCCCGGATCTCGAGGACACCGAGGGTACCCAAGGCGGAAAGCGTTTGACCACGCGCGAGCGCATGGAGATTCACAGCGAAAATCCCACGTGCAATGCGTGCCATCGGTTTATGGACCCGATTGGTCTAGCACTAGATAACTTCGATGTGACTGGGCAGTGGAGGCTGCGTGAGAACGGAATGGGCCTCGACACCCGAGGGGAGTTCTATGACGGGACTCCTATCAACACCCCAAAAGAGGTTGCCGAAGCACTGCTCCGGCGACCAGTGCCGCTGATGCGGAACCTGACCGAGAACATGATGGCGTATGCTCTGGCGCGCCGTGTTGAGTATTATGACTTGCCGACAATTCGGAGTATCGTGGCGGAAGCGGAAGATGAGGGCCAATATAGTATGCAGTCGCTCATAGTCGGTGTGGTCACAAGTGACGCGTTTAGGATGAAGCGGGCGGCGGAGCTCGTAATTGATCAGGTAGACAACTAGATAGGATCCTACTCTTAGGAGACAGGGAAGATGGAGTTCATTTCAGGCAAGCATCTGAATCGCCGGACGTTCCTAAAAGGTATGGGGGCAGCCGTTGGGCTTCCGTATCTCGACGCAATGGTGCCAGCTGGTCGCATGAGCGGTGTAGTCGCTCGAGCGGAAGCGGCCAAGACACCTTTGATTGCGATCGAAGAGGTGCACGGACTCGCCGGATGCAACGACTGGGCTGCGACACAGCATCTATATGCCCCACAGATTATCGGAAAGAATTTTGAGATGGCTCCAAGCAGTGCGCTGATCTCGCTGGAGCCTTACCAAGACTATTTAACGATCGTGTCGAACACCGACGTAAGGATGGCTGAGGCGTTTACCGCACCAGAAATCGGCGGCGACCATTTCCGCTCAAGTGCCGTGTTCCTGACCCAGTCCCATCCCAAACAGACTCAAGGTTCAGATCTGTTTGTGGGGACGTCACTGGATCAGATACACGCTAAACGCTTCGGTCAGGACACCCCGCTTCCGTCCATGCAGTTCACGATTCCGAATATCGACCAAGCCGGGGGATGCACGTACAACTACTCATGTGCGTACACTGATTCAATCAGCTGGGCGTCTCCAAGTGAACCGCTTCCGATGATTAGAGACCCCCGGGTCGCCTTCGACATGCTCTTTGGAGCAGGCGGAACGCCAGAGGAGAGAGCTGAGCGGCGGGCTATGCGGTCGAGTATCCTCGACTGGATAACCGGTGAGGTAACCGCGATGAACCGTCAGCTTGGTACTGAAGACCGGGTCCGGATGGACCAGTACCTTACGAATGTGCGCGAGATCGAGCGGCGCATTCAGATGGTCGAGGCCCATAACTTATCTGGGGAAGAACGCGTCATTCCTGAAGCCCCGGCAGGCATCCCTGACTCCTACCGAGAACACATGGAGATTATGTTTGATCTCCAGGTGTTGGCTCTTCAGACCGACATGACCCGGGTAATCACATTCAAGACTGGCCGTGATTCTGAAAACCGGGTATTCCCGGAGTCGGGTTCGGATCGCCCATTCCATCCAGCGTCACATCATGGAGGCCGGGAGGAGGCGATTCTCGAGTTCAACAAGATCTGCCAATACCGTGTGGGTATGCTTCCCTACCTATTGGACAAGCTCAAAGACACCGTAGACGGCGGGACTAACCTCCTAGACAAGTCAGTGGTGATGTTTGGATCGCCGATGGCCGATGCTAACATCCATAACCACCGACGTTGCCCGCTGATTTTCCTAGGGAAAGGAAACGGAATCCTAGAAGGCAATCTCCATCTTAAGGCAGCGGACGGCACACCGATGGCCAACGCGATGCTAACAATGATGCAGGAGCTCGGGCATACAGACATGGAGAATTTTGGAGATAGCACGGGCGGCTTAATGTTGCGGTCGGCTGGTCGTACAACTGCTGAACAACTCCGGTAGTCGGATGATAAACGTCCGCAGGATCGGTCTCTCTTCTGCCATCGTGCTGGTCCTCACGGGGGCGGTACTGGTGGAATCACCGGTCGCGGACGCCGCGCGTTCAGGCGACCTCGACGAAGTCCGCTCACTGTTGCGAGGGGGAGCGGATGTGAACGCAGCTCAGGGTGATGGTATGAGTGCGTTGCACTGGGCAGCCGAGCGCGGCGATATGGCGTTAATGGAGGTCCTGTTATACGCGGGAGCAGAATTGGAGGCTTCCACTAGGATTGGACACTACCGCCCTCTGCACATAGCAGCTCGAAACGGTAATGTGGAGGTAGTCATCCGGCTTATTGAGGCTGGGGCCGATATAAACTCCCTCACGGACCCAAGTGGCTCGACCCCCCTGCATCTTGCGGCTCTATCTGGAAATGGGGCGGCGGTGCGCGAGCTAGTGAATGCCGGCGCTGACGTCGATTCCCGAGAAGCCGAGTGGCAACAAACGCCACTTATTTTTGCGGCGTCTTGGAACAGGCTAGAAACAGTGGTCACGCTCCTCGAGCTCGGAGCGGACCCGAATCTCGCTGCGAAATCTATGGATCTCCAGGAGATGGGTCGGCTCGATGGAGAGGCACAGCGCAGGCAGCAAGAAGTCCTAAAGGCGTTCACAAATGATGGCGAATGGACACCGACGCCAGCACAGGTGCAAGCTGCGGTCATAGCGGGTCGGGAGGCCTACTCAGAGGGAGCAGAAGTAGAGGAGCGACGCCGGAGCGATCGTTTCCAGCGTGAAGTTCGTATAAAATCAAAGGGTGGACTGACTCCCCTGTTGCACGCGGCCCGTCAGGGACACGTAGAAACGATTGAAGCTCTTTTGGAGAGTGGCGCGCGAATTGATCAGGTGGGGGGAGGCGATGGGACCACGGCACTTCTGATGGCCGCTATCAACGGTCAGTTTGATGCTGCAGCGGCTCTGCTCAGGCACGGAGCAAATCCAAACATTGCTTCTTCACTGAACGGAGTGACTCCCCTGTTTGCGGCGGTGAACTCCGAGTGGCAGCCTAGGACTCGTTACCCCCAGCCGCAGGAGCGGGAGGGCCAAGAGCATGGTTACCTCCAGATAATGGAGGCGCTTCTCGAGGCGGGAGCTGATCCCGATGGGCGTATGACTCTGCACCCTTGGTATATGGAGTATACCGGTTGTGGGAATTCTCAATGCGGCCTGATAGATATGAAGGGTGCGACCGCGTTCGTTCGTGCAGCTTATGCGACCGACGTGAATGCAATGCGACTCCTTACAAAATGGGGCGCTGACCCACATGTCGCGACTGAGGCGCCTGCTCGCAGGAATCGTCGGACCACACAAGAGCGTATCCGGGAATCTCAAGTCGAAGCCCTCGACAACGTAGAAGAATTCGAGGAGCTGAGTGATTCTGCTCAAGCGACCGCGGTCGTGACGATTTGGGAAGACCTGCCAGATTCTGTGAAGGGAAGCCTCCCGGAGGAGGATATCCGTGAGGCACCGGCAGGTTTCAGGCAGATCGTTCTCGAACACGCTATGCGGCAGGATTCAGTGAACGCTGAAAAACCAGATCCCTCGGGACTCCCACCCGTCCCACAGGGTGGCCCGGCCGTCTCCGCCATCCATGCGGCATCTGGGGTAGGCTATGGCGAGGGCTTTGCTGGTAATGCTCATCGGCACGCCGAGAATGGTTGGCTCCCGTCGGTCAGGTTCCTAGTGGAAGAGGTTGGCATGGACGTCAATCTTCGAGATCACAATGGGTATAACTCTATCCATCATGCAGCGGCCCGGGGAGATAACGAACTGATCCTCTATTTGGTGGAGAAGGGTGGAGACGTGACAGCCATAAGCAGGCGTGGCCAGACCACAGCGGATATGGCTAACGGACCTGTCTCGAGGGTGTCCCCAATTCCTGAAACCGTGGCGTTGCTGGAGGAGTTAGGATCGGCAAATAGCAACAACTGCTTGACGTGTCAGTAGATCTAGACTGATGAGTGAGTAGGTCTTCACATCCTCAGGGGGCACTTCAGAAATGCACGGAGCCGGGTTCGAGGTCGGTTGTTTTGCAAACCGCTTTTGGTTGGGTGTTTGAGTGGGGGAGCTTTGGATCCTGATCCCGGCCCCATTTATGGGCTACTTCGTCATCGATCATTTCCGTAAACTCTTCTCAGACGATCCGCGCTTCGTCCGTGAAGTCTTCAAATCGCAGCCGGTAACGATGGCCGCGGCAGCAACGGCGTTAGGAGCCGTGCTTGTCTGGGTATTATCCGAGGTGGGTCAACGATTGGTCAGGATTCTGTTCTAGAATCAGGAGCAAGACTAAACCTTTCTGGGAAAGATCACCTGGTCTTAAGCGTCAACGCGTGAAGGGTCACCGGGTAACCCCAATGCGGGGGGAGAGTGGTGGACTAGCCCTTGCCGTCCCATTCCGACCGGGCTCACTTTGGCCGTCGGCGCTTTTCTGCATCTGTACTCATGGCATGGATCCCTTACATAGAGAGTGAGCAGGCCTCAGGCATTCTCACCGAGTTGTACGACGAGTATTCAGACAATGCTGGTTCATTGGACCACATACTCCGGATTCACTCGTTGAACCCACGCTCCATGAAGGATCATGCGGAGCTCTACAGCCATCTCATGCGGGGTCCCTCACCGTTGAGCCGGATCCAGAGAGAGATGATTGCGGTCGCGGTCTCAGCCGAAAACGAATGTTTCTACTGAATAGTTCACCACGGGGCGGGTCTCCGTAGGTTGACCGGTAACGATGAACCGGGGTATTCACTCGCGAGAGGGAGGAACTCACCCGATCTGTCAGAGGCCGATTCGGGTATGCTCCATTACGCGAGGATGCTGACTCGAGATCCGGGTTCAATTCAGCGCGGTGATATTGATCGACTTCGTGAACTCGGATTTGGGGATCGGGCAGTTCTAGATATTTGCCAAGTAGTGTCGTACTACAACTACGTGAATCGACTTGCAGATGGTCTTGGAGTAGAGTTGGAGGACTGGTGGGCAGACGAGGATATGGTGATGACGCGAGCAGAATTCGAGGCGGTTACGGGATGAGTCAGGCGATAGTGGTAGACGGGCATTCGCTAACGCTAGAGGAAGTAGAATCCGTAGCGATGGGTCTTGCGGTCGACATCGAGTTGTGTGGGGAAGCCGAGAAGCGGGTAACTAAATCCAAGGACTTTATTGAATCCAAAGTTCTGTCGGGAGAACGTGTTTACGGAGTCACCACTGGCTTTGGCCGCTTGGCGGATGTGGAAGTCTCCTCGGAGGAAACGACTGCCCTGCAACACAACCTGGTCAGATCCCATGCCTCGGGGATGGGAAGCCCATTTCCTCGCGAGGTTGTGAGGGCCATCATGCTGTTACGCGCCAACGCATTAGCCCGCGGGGTCTCGGGGTGCCGAGTAGATTTGATACGCGCTCTCATCGGTTTTTTGAACGCTGGCGTTCATCCTCGTGTTCCCGAATTCGGATCTGTGGGGGCGAGTGGAGATTTGGCGCCGTTAGCTCATGTGGCTCTGGGGCTGATCGGTGAGGGCGAAGCCGAGTGTGACGAAGCGATTGGCCCGGTAGTGCACTTTCTTACAGGAGCTGGCCTTGAGGCGATGACGCTAGCACCTAAGGAAGGACTCGCGTTAATAAATGGAACTCAAGCAACAACGGGGCTCGGAATCCTAGCGCTTATGCGCGCAGAGCGTGCCCTCGCAACAGCTGAGTTAGCATCGGCGATGTCTTTGGAGGCCCTTGTGGGGACCCCTTCCGCTTACCATGAGGAGATCCACCTAGCCCGGCCTCACCAGGGACAAGTTCATTCGGCCCAGTTACAGCGGGAATTACTCGCGAAATCCGAGATTAGAGAGTCCCACCGGCATGACGATCCACGCGTTCAGGACGCATATTCTCTGCGCTGTGTCCCGCAGGTCCATGGTGCGGCTCGACACGCCCTACGATACGTCCGCGGCATTTTAGAAACTGAAGCGAATAGTGCTACCGACAATCCTCTCGTGTTTCCGGCTGAAGAATTGATCCTCAGTGGTGGAAATTTCCACGCTCAAATTGTGTCCCAGGCGCTTGACCTTCTAGCCATCGCGCTTGCCGATCTTGCGGCCTTCTCAGAGCGCCGCGTCGAACGGTTGCTCAATCCTGATTTGTCCGCGGGCCTTCCAGCATTCTTGGCTAGACGGCCAGGCGTTGAGAGTGGCTTCATGATAGCTCAGGTGACCGCGGTCGACCTTTTGGCGGAACTACGATTGCTCGCAGGACCGGCTTCGATCGACTCAGTGACCACCAGTGCGAATCAAGAAGATCACGTTTCTATGGGATTAGCTGCCGCGAGGAAAGCTTATCGATCGGTCCGATGTTTAGAACGTGTCCTTGCGATTGAGTTGATGTGTGCGGCAGAAGGGATCGAATATCGTCGGCCACTTAAGGCGGGAGTGGGTGTTGAAGAGGCGTGGAGCATCGTGCGCTCCTATGTTTCACGCCTTGATGGTGACCGGATGCTCGGACCGGATCTAGAGACACTGACGACCGCGATAGGGTCGGGTGCACTGTCTGAGGTGTCGGCTCGTTATGACGTCAGAGATGACTGGGGCTTAGGGCAAGACTTATGACGATGAAGATGATCGACGCTCTCCCGGGTGCCCGCGAGGTACGGGCTCCGAGGGGGACTGAGATTTCGTGCAAGGGATGGACTCAGGAAGCCGCGCTTCGGATGCTAATGAACAACTTGGATCCCGATGTGGCAGAGCATCCAGGTCGCCTTGTGGTGTACGGTGGCACGGGGCGTGCGGCCCGAAACTGGCCATCTTTTGACGCAATAGTAGACTGCCTCCGTCGTCTCGACGATGATGAGACTCTCCTTGTTCAGTCCGGCAAGCCTGTTGGAGTGTTCACGACCCATGAACGGGCCCCACGCGTTCTCATTGCGAACTCCAACCTAGTGGGCCGATGGGCGACATGGGAGCATTTTCGTGAACTGGAGAAGAAAGGCCTAATGATGTATGGCCAGATGACTGCTGGCTCATGGATTTACATAGGTACTCAGGGGATCTTGCAAGGTACTTACGAGACCTTTGGGGCGATGGCAGCCAAGCACTTTGATGGGACACTCAGAGGAAAGTGGGTGCTGACTGGCGGTATGGGAGGAATGGGTGGAGCGCAGCCACTCGCTGCGACAATGAATGAGGGTTCGATGTTGTGTGTCGAAGTTGACGAAACGCGCATCCAACGGCGCTTGGATACCGGTTACTGCGATCGAATGACACACGACCTGGACGAAGCGCTGAAGATGATTGAGGGTGCATCGGAGAGTAAGAGCCCCATCTCAATAGGGCTTGTGGGTAACTGTGCTGAAATCCTCCCCGAACTTGTGGAGCGGAATATAGTCCCCGATATCGTAACGGATCAGACATCAGCGCATGATCCTTTGCAAGGATACGTTCCCGCAGGCTTGAGTCTAGCGGAGGCCCAGAATCTAAGGATGGACGATCCGGACGAATATGTTCGTCGGTCAATGGATTCGATGCGCAAGCACTGCGAAGCGATCGTTGCGCTGCAAGAAGCTGGAGCAATAGCGGTAGACTACGGTAACAACCTCAGGGGGTATGCTGAGGACGCTGGATTCGCAGGTGCATTTTCATATCCAGGGTTCGTTCCGGCTTATATCCGCGACTTGTTTTGTGAGGGTAAGGGTCCATTCCGGTGGGTGGCTCTGTCTGGGGATCCTGCGGATATCCACAGGACTGACGATCTGATTCTAGAAATGTTTCCGGAGGATGAGCACCTTTGTCGTTGGATCAGAATGGCGAATGAAAAGGTTGCCTTTCAGGGCTTGCCATCCCGCATTTGCTGGTTGGGTCAGGGGGCAAGAGCACGATTTGGTCTCGCAATAAATGACCTCGTAGCCTCCGGTGAAATCAGTGCGCCCATCGTAATAGGGCGGGATCACCTAGACACGGGTTCCGTCTCTTCTCCAAACCGGGAGACCGAGGCGATGCTTGATGGGACTGATGCAGTTGCTGATTGGCCGATCTTGAATGCACTCCTTAACACGGCTTCCGGGTCTAGCTGGGTCTCGTTTCATCACGGTGGTGGGGTCGGGATAGGTAATTCTTTACATGCGGGGCAGGTGATAGTTGCAGATGGGACAGATGAGATGGCGAAGCGGATCGAACGCGTTTTGACTAACGATCCAGGCATCGGGGTAGCGCGTCATGCGGACGCAGGCTATGAGATTGCCCGCGAGACTGCTGAGCGAGAGAAGCTGCAAATTCCGATGCCATAAAGCCGAGCAGGACTTGGGTCACCCTCACTCCAGTTCGCACTGCACTACATGTTTTTGGCAAGATTACGGGCGACTTCGGCGTAACTATCGTATACGTTGTCGCCTGCGACATGACGGCCTTGTCGAACCACATGATTGCCACCCGTAAAGACATCGCTCACAGGAGTTTCGTCGCCTGAGAAGATCCAAGCATCTAACGCATCGTCCTCTGAGAGCCCTAGAAGAGCAGGATGATTTTGATCAAGGATCACAATGTCCGCTCGTGCCCCTTTGGCAATGCTACCGATTCGTCGTCCTGAGGCCGTTGCTCCTCCACTCCAAGCCGCATCTAGCAGTGTCCGGCCAGTAGATTTTTGCTGGGCACCCGCGGCTACGTTTCGAGTCCGTGTCTTGAGTCTCTGGCCGTACTCCAGAAGTCTCAATTCACTGGCAGGTCCGCGCCCGACGTGGGAGTCGGTTCCGATTGCCCAAGTGCCTTTTCTGTTTTGATATTCAAGGAAAGGAAAGATCCCATCTCCAAGATTCGCTTCGGTGGTCGGGCAGAGGCCCACTGTAGCCCCCGACGCAGAAATCCCAGCGATCTCGGCTGCATCAATATGCGTAGCGTGAATCAGGCACCATTCTTTATCTACCGGTGCATGATCCAAAAGCCAGGCGGCAGGGCGCGTCCCATAGTATGAGAGAGATCGTTCTACCTCTCTTAGTTGCTCGGCGACATGTATGTGGATGGGAATGGTCGGATCCATCTTGCGTGCCGCGTCTATGGCGGTGGATAGACTGTCTCCAGGGACGGCCCGCAATGAATGCAATCCTAGGCCTATACGAACTGTGCTGCCGGATGCTTCTGCGCCAAGAATTGCGATATCACTGATCAGGCCTTCGACATTGTTGAGAAATCGTCTTTGGTCAGGCTCGGGCTTAAGCCCTCCGAAATCGGATGCCTGATACAGTGTAGGCAAAATGGTCAGACCAATCCCTGTGACTTCGCTCGCTTTTAGGATGCGGCGCGCTATCTCTACCGGATCTTCGTACGGTGTGCCGTCCTTAGCGTTTCGGAGATAGTGGAATTCGGCCACGGATGTGAAGCCTCTCTTCAAGAGTTCGACGAAGAGTTGTGCCGCGATTGCTTCAATATCATGTGGAGCGAGCGAACGCACGAAGGAATACATCCGATTCCGCCACGACCAAAAAGAATCTCCTGCGGGTGACCCAATCTCAGCAGAGCCAGCCATAGCACGTTGGAAGGCATGTGAGTGCACGTTGGGTACACCCGGAACTGCTATCCCCGGTGTGCGTTGGGCACCGCGAGGTGTTGTGTTCGGTTGTACCGATGTGATCCAGCCACCGGCATCGACACCGATGCGAACATCGTGGGTCCACCCGGTTGGAAGCAGAACAGAATCAAAGAACAGGTCGATCATGGCTGATGAGTGTAGATTGACAGGGAAGCGAACGTCAAACGAGGAGGCCCTCTGAGCGCAGTGGACATGGCGGTGGTAAACGGACACGGAGCGACCATGACGGGTGTCGGGGTAGATCCATACGGCACCATTCGTGACGTAACGATTCTCATACGAGAAGGCGCCATCGATTGGATCGGGCCCGCGAATTTGGTTCCGGATGCTGCTGTCTCATCGGCGAGAGAAGTGGTCGACCTAGGAGGTGGGTGGGTTACGCCCGGACTGGTTGACTGCCATACACATATTGTCTTTGGCGGCAATCGGGCCAGGGAATGGGAGCGACGACTCGAGGGTGCCTCCTACAAACAGATAGCAAGGGAAGGTGGCGGTATTCTCTCGACGGTGCTTGCTACTCGGGAGGCAACGACCGCCCAGCTCGAGACGGACGCTCGGGTTCGTTTGAATAGAATGATCGATCATGGGGTCACGACGGTTGAGGTTAAGTCAGGCTACGGCCTAGACCTTCCAAACGAGATGCGTATGCTTGAGGTGGCCAGGGGGCTTTCTGAGTTGGGGATCACGGTTTCGACTACGCTACTAGCCGCGCATGCCGTACCGCAGGAGTATGTGAATAACCGAGGTGGTTACGTCGATCTGGTTTGTGAAGAGATGATTCCGTTCGCAGCCGGAGCTGGTTTGGCCGATTCAGTCGACGTTTTTTGCGAAGGGATTGCTTTTACTGTCAAGGAGTCCGAAAGGGTTTTGCTGGCGGGGATTGAGCATGGACTCTCCGCCAGGCTGCATGCCGACCAACTTTCGGACTTTGGGGGTGCTTCTTTGGCAGCTAGACTCGGGGCTGTGTCAGCCGACCATCTTGAGTATGCCAGTGAAGCTGGAGCTGCAGCTATGGGGGAAGCGGGATGTGCAGCCGTTTTACTCCCAGGGGCGTTCTATTGTCTCGGTGAGCGGCAGAAGCCACCCATCGATGTGTTTAGGAAGTATGATGTGCCTCTCGTGGTAGCGACGGATGCGAATCCTGGTTCTTCACCGATAGTGCAGCCACTTGTGGCCCTAAATCAGGCGTGCGTGCTCTTTGGTCTCACGCCGGCGGAAGCGATAGCAGGAATGACTAGATTGGCCGCGGGTGTGCTTGGTTTAGAGGACAGGGGAGTCCTTGAGGTCGGACGGCGGGCGGATCTGGCTTGCTGGAGTATTGGCGAGCCGGCAGAGCTCGCTTATTGGGTAGGAGGGGTCCCCGCCCAGGCAGTGATCTCCGGGGGCAAGCGGCTTCGCTAGGGTGAAATCGCTCGTGTCGAAATGGACCACCTATCCGGCAAGGTGATCTTCTATAGCGTTTCGGGAGGCTTGAGCAGCGATCTACTTCCTCCGCGATCGTGTTAATCGACTCCCGGCGGGTTGGGCTTGTCTTAAACGGTTGGAGTCTCGCAGAGTGGTCGATGCACTGACCAAGCCCGTTCGCGCTAGGTCTACTGGGGTCGTTGAGGGATTCCTGGCACGCGCTGGTCGCACGCGGTGCGATGACATACGGACTCTTGAAGAGCGGTTGTTGAATGCAGAGGAAGCTCTCTCAGCCGTCGGATAGACACTCGAGTGATCGAACCGGTTTAGCCGCCCAGAGCTGGGTGTTTGAGCTTGAGCCCTCAAGCCTTGGCGGAGGCTCAGTGGTGGAGTCGGTCTATTAGGATTTGTACCATGATAGGCGCGCCGCTCCTGGTTTCTAGTCAAATGGTATCTTTCACCAACAAACAGCCTAGTGTCTGCGGTCCGTTGAGTGTTAGAGAGTCCGTTCAGTCTCCGAGCATGGCCGCTGCTTTGGTGATAATTCCTGCTCCTTAGTTTGGGTTTTACCGACATCGGTGCTCTTGTCCGGCGAGAATTTTCCGGCTGGCTCGTAATGCGGATATCTTGGATTCTCAGGCGATTAGCTTGGGGACGGATTGTCCCGCTAGGGGTTGATGTCACAACTGAGCCGCGACGAACCGGAACTCGGCGTGCGCTGCGGTTCGCGCGGACTTGAGGAGACCTTAGCTCACGTTGACGATTATCTCTCAAGCCTAGGTCATCCGTGTGGTATCGGTCTGTCATACGATTAGACTGCGTGTCATGTGGCCTATGACCGAGCCCGTGCACATATCCACGTGATGAGAATCGTCGGCTCGAATACGCACGGACAGGATACCCACTCAAGTGGTGGGCCCGGTACCCGGCCCGGTAAAGAGGCCAATGACTAAGATGCCAGCCGAGGCGGGGAAAGAGGCCGAGAGCGCTGTGGTGTCGGTAGACGTTGGTCGGCGGGCTCCAGAAGGGATGGCGCCAGGTGCATTGATGGTAAATGACTGGTCTCGCGTAAGGGCCATAAGCATAGGCTAGAGGGGGTTCATAGGCAGAGTGACGCCACAAGCACCCGGATAAATCGTTCCAGTTTGTGGCACTGATACCCGGGTGTACTATGCCAAAGTTATACCCAGAAAAGAGGGTGATAGAGGTGAGTGGCTGTGCGGAGGTGGTCTGAGGGTAAGAAAAGATTACCGTGGCTACAGTCAGCACATAAAGAGCTTGCCGATTCATTGTCTCCATCTCCGTTAAGGGGTCGATTATCTCTCCTTGCATATGGCGTGCCTAAGAATACTAGAGAGTCATAAGCGCTTGATTAGTATGGAGATGGCTAGCGTGGTATCATCTATATTGTTAGATAGGTTGTTGTCACTACGTGGTGACACCCCTTATCCCTGATAGGACAGGTAGGGGCCTAGCTAGGCATCGTCAGTCGAGTGTCATACGGACCGGAAAATTGCGTTCGTGTTTAATGATTCAGAGTCGCACTGTGACGTCGGCCTAGGCTTCTAGGTAGAAAATCCAGATGGTTCGAGTAATCTCGAAAACTGATGGTGAAAGCTCTAGCGAACCTCGGTCAAATCGTTTGGTCTTGATCCTGGCCTAGTTTCTTCCAAGATTTCCCTCGTTCCAGCTGACGCAGAGAAGTCGTCGGCACCGGCGCGGCCGCTTCGGCTCGCTGTGGGAACAGCCCGACGACAGCGTAAGCTGATCACTGGGTTCACCTAACCACGGCCGGTGGTGGGCGCTCGAAGCTCACTGCTACCACCGTCAACTTGGGTAAAGACGTGCCCGAATCATCAGAAGCAGAACAGAGCCAGCAGCCGGGGGGGGACAGTCCTCCCTCGGGCCAACCCTCTACAGAATCATCCAGTGGCGGAGCAGAATCGTCCTCACAGGGTGGCGATCGCGAACAGGGAAAAGGCCAAGGTGGCGGTGGGAATCGCAATCGTGGTCGTGGACGTCGTCGTCGTCGCGGGCGCCGTCGTCGTGGGAGGGGCGGACAGCAAGGAGAGCGAAATGTACCTAGCGAAGAGGAGCTCATGGCTGGGCTCCCGGACGATCCAGAAGAATTACTGGAATTGTCCAGGCCGCTAGGATTGTTAGAAGCGCTATCAAGCGGGTCAGGATTTGTTCGGCGGCGTGAGTCGGGATACGCGCCCAGCGACGATGATATATATGTGCCGTCCAGGATCATACAGAAGTTCGGACTTCGCAGCGGCGATGAACTGATGGGCATAGTGGCAGAAGGGGCCCGTGCCGGAAAAAGCCCTCCACTAGCGTATTTGGCCCGAGTCAATGATCAGCCGCCAGAGGATGCTCAGCGGCGTGCTGAATTCAGTAAGCTGAGTGCGATGCACCCGGATCAGCAGCTTGTCCTTGAGTGCGGAAGAGAGTGGCGTGGCGAACCGGAATTGACCAATCGTGTCATCGACATTTTTTGTCCGATTGGGAAGGGGCAGCGCGCAATGATCGTAGCACCAGCTAAGGCCGGTAAGACAACGGTCATGCAGGCGATCGCGGAAGGGATTGTAAAAAATCATCAGGAATGTCACTTAATGATTCTTCTGGTCGATGAGCGACCTGAAGAGGTCACGGAGATGGAGCAGTGCGGATTCGGAGAAGTCATAGCGTCAACATTTGATCGTCCGCCAGAGCGGCATGTTCAAGTGGCTGAGATGACTCTGGAACGA
>MDTA01034585.1_pt1 | contig 17734 bp, 17 predicted proteins | sample 811151 | NCBI WGS metagenome assembly MDTA01 (sample SAMN05326648, study PRJNA326480) | marine metagenome | isolation source: seawater | place: Indian Ocean: South | collected 2010
ACAGCGACAGTTCCCCACAGAACAAACTTAGTAAAATTATTCCAAGTATTTTTATGGTTTTCATTATCCATAAAATTACTTCTGTCTTGCTTTGAACTTTGGATTTGTTTTATTAATGACGTAAACTCTACCTCTTCTTCTAACTAATTTAGAGTTTAAGTCTCTTTTTTTGATCGATTTTAATGAACTTTTTATTTTCATAATTTTTGACCTTTAATAAACGAACTTATGTAATCTTTCAATTGAATTTTTCCATATCTTTTTATTATCTTATTATTTAAAGAATTTTTAGTTAAAGCCGATGCATACCTTTCTCCTGGTCTTTTATCTAAAAATTTAACTTTAAATTTGAACATATCTGCAACTTTTTTTATCGAGTATTCTTTTTTGTGCGAAATACTATAATGATTACATTTATTTTTTTTCCATGCCTCGTAACAAACTTCAATGGTGTCAGATATATGGGTAAATCTTCTTGTCTGGGTACCTGGTTTTACAATTGTTAGTGGTAATTTTTTTGTATAAAGATTTTCAAAAATGCCGATAACGGTTGCCATTTCACCTGTCTTAATATGTCTAGGTCCATATACATTATAGAAATATATTACCTCAAATTTAAATTTAAACCATTTTTTTAAATTTTCTAGAAGCTCTAGATTCTTACTTTTTGTAAATGCATAAGGAGAAAGATTTTTATCATTTCCTTTGTTTCCTAAACTGGCTGATGTTGCTGAATATATTAATTTTATATTGTTCTTTAAACAAAATTTAAAAACCTCATGGGATCCAATTAAATTTGATTTTAAACATGCATCAAAATTTTTAAAGCTTTGATATATTCTAGCAAACTCTCCAAAATGAAATAGGCTATGTATTTTATTTTTATATTTATTTAGAAGTTTATTTATATTTTTTGTATCTCCCTTAATATATTTCACATTTTTTGATTTAGAGTGATTTAATGGTGAGCCACTCGAATAATTATCTATACTGATTATTTTTTTATTTGTTTTTTTTAATAAAAACTCAATTAGATTAGATCCAACAAATCCTGCTCCACCAGTTATTACAATTAAATTTCTCATAGAGCTTATAGCCTGGCAATGTCCTACTCTTCCATGTCTTAAGACAAAGTACCATCGGCGCAGAAAGGCTTGACTGCTGAGTTCGGAATGGGATCAGGTATTGCCCTTTCGCAATAATTACCAGGCTCATGACATATATTACTTTTATAAAATTTGTCAAATACAATAAAATTATTAAAATTCTAATTTTTTATAGCAATTTAAATTTTAAAATAGTGTAAATAGCGATGAAGGCATCCTTTAATCTAATTTTTTTTCCTTCTTTTATACTTCTACCATTATAAGATATAGGAACTTCAACAATTTTTTTTTTTAAATTTGAGATTTTGGTTGTAACTTCTGGACAAAAACTAAAATCATTGTGCACAAATTCAATTTGATTAAATATTTCTGACTTAAAAACTTTATAACAAGTATGTGCATCAGTTAATTTCTGATTATTAATTATATTGGAAAAAATCGTTAAAATGTGATTTGCAAAAATTCTAAAATTCGAAATAAAATTTTTCTCATATCTTTTTTTATTTAATACTCTGGATCCATAAACAATTTCGGCAGTGTTATTAATTATAGGTTTAAGAAGATTTTTATAATCTTTTGGGTTATATTCTAAGTCAGCGTCTTGAATAATAATAATATCGCCTGAAATATACTTTTTAGCAGCCTTAATAGATGCTCCTTTACCAAAATTATTTCCGTTTGAAATAATTATTTTCTCACTTTGAAATTTAAAATTCTTAACTAAAAATAAAGAATTATCTGAGGATCCATCGTCAACAATTATAATTTGTTTTTTTACAAATTTTTGTTCCTCAATCTGATTTAATAATTTGATAATAGTTCTACTTTCATTATACATTGGAATTATAATGGTTAATATCATAGGAATAATAATTTTTTTTATATCGTGTTTTGTTACAGTATCAATTTACAATATCCTAGGAAAATTAATTCTTTCTAAAAAAGATACATGTTTTTATAACCAAACTATTTTTGGTGCAATTTTTTTATCATTTTTAGCTTTGACTTTGAACTTCTTGATCCCATTAAATCAACAGGTAAATACAATAATCCAGATATTATTTTTAATAACTTATTTTATAATTTTAAAGAAAAAATTTACAATAACGGAAGTTAAAAAAATTTTTATTATTTCAATTTTAATATTATTTCTTATAGCATTTGACACTGAATTTAGACCAGATGCATATCTCTATCATCTTCCATTTACACAAATTTTAAATGAAAATAAAATTATAGTGGGTATTACAAACTTACATATTAGATTTGGTTTAGTCTCGATTTTTCAATATCTCTCTGCTTCCAATTATACTTATTTATCTGGACTGAATGGAATTTTAATTCCATCTGCTTCCTTTTGCATTATAATCTTTTTATATTTCCTAAACGATATCCAATCAAATTTTAACAAAGAAACTTTATTCGGGAAATTATTTTCTGTATTAATTTTTATTTACATCTGTCTAAGAATAAATAGATTTGGCGAATTTGGAAATGATGCAATGGCTCATCTAGCTGTATTTTATCTTGTTTCAAAATTCATTTATTGGAACCCTAAGAATTTTGATACTTATAAAAAAATTTTAACTTTGAGTGTATTTTGTTTTTTAAACAAACCGTTTTTAATTTTTACATTTATATTTCCTTTGTATTTATTCATTAAAAATTTATTTAATTTTAAAAAAATTGTCTTAAATTTTCCTGTTTTATTTTTAATCATGTGGTTAACCAAAAATATTATAGTTTCTGGTTGCGCTCTGTATCCACTTGAGAAATCATGTATACAAACTTTTAGTTGGACTGATGTAAAAGAAACAGCCCATCAAAGAGTTATGGGAGAGGCTTGGGCAAAATCCTGGCCTCAAAGAACACATAAAAATATTAGCTACGAAGAATTTAATAAAAATTTTAATTGGTTAGGTGCATGGAAAAAAGATCATCTAAATATTTTTTTAAAGAATCTTGCTCCACATTTAATTTTTATAATAGTATTTTTTCTATTATTTTTTAGAAAAAATCAAAAAATAGAAAATTTCGACATTCAAAAAAAAAATATAATTTTGTTATTTTCTTTAGTTGGAAGTATTTATTTTTTTATCAAATTTCCACTATATAGGTACGGCTATTCATATTTGATAGTTTTAATAAATTTGATTTTTTTATTTCAACTAAAATATTTTAATATTAATAAATTTACAAAATATACGAAAACTTTTGTAATTATCTTCATGGTTGCTTTAACGTTAAAACAATTTCAAAGAATTTATAAATATCATGATACAAGACAGTTAATTCCAAATGACAGAAATTTAGATGTTAACCTTCAAAAAAAAGTTAATAAAATTAATTTATCTGAAGATTTTTCTTATTACCAATCATTGACGGAGTGTAAATATTATAAATCTCCATGCACACATCTTGAATTAAATAATATAAAACATAAAAAATTTTTTAAATATGATATTTTATATAAAAAATATTAACTTCTATTTTTTATACTCCAGAAAAAAAAACCAACTGGCAAATAATATACAATTGAAATCCAATTATTAAAAAAATTTCCAGTTGGAGCTAGTGGCCAAATTGAAATTAAGATAGATGCCATTAAACAAACTTCGAAATCATTAAAATTAAATTTTTTATTAATTAACGCATTTATCAAGTGTTGCAGTGATTTAAATACAAAGTAAAAGAAAATTATTGCTGCAAAAGTAAAACCTATAAATCCTGTTTCAGAAAGTAATTGAATATATGTATTATGAGGATGTGTTGTGCAGGAATTATTATCAATTTTATATTTCTCTTCACTGCAAAAATTTCTAAAATTTCTTATACCAACCCCCATTATTTTATTATCAAGATACATCTTGTATGCAGTTTTGTAATGACTTTCATGAACTTCTGAAAAAATATTTAATTTAGATGAGTTAATGCCAATTTGATTAATAGTATGATCCCACATTCTTTTTTTTGCAGTATCATCATAAGCAGTAATTGCAAAAATTATAATAACAGAAAATAATAATGTTAAAGTTCTAATTTTTTTAAAATTTTCAATCATTAAAATTATGAATAAAGCGCCCATGGTGTTAAAGAAAAATGCTACCCTCTCACCACTTAAAAAAATTAAAGTTTCAATTAATACAAATAAAAATGAAATTGAAAAAATTACTTTATAATTATTTTTGAATAAATAAAAAGTTAAACCCAAAAAAAATGGGAATAGTCTACTTAAATAACTTCCTAGAATATAATCATCATTAAAAAAAAATCTTATTCTACCACTTCTTATATCAACAGGATTAGAAAAAATATTTATTTTGTAAAAATACTGGATATAGCCATCTATAATTAAAATTGTAAAGCTTATGAGGAAAACATAAAATAGCCATTTAAGGAGATCATGTTTTTTATCTATAAAGTAAATAACTGCTAAAGAAAAAACTCCAAATCGCAGATAACCTACGGATGATCTAATATTATTAAAATCATAAAATTTTATTATACTGTTTATTACCAAGTATAAAAAAAAAATTAAAAAAATGATAAAAAATTTATTTTTGAAAAATGTAAAATCTTTTTTTATAAAAATATTAATTAGAAAAAAAATACTTATTAAAACCAAACATAAATCTGGAAGAAAAGGACCACTAATCAACAGTAAAGGCATTAAAGAAATTAAAAAAGCAGGAAAATTAATTAATATATGTTCTTTAATGTTTGGCATTAAAATAATTAAATGTATTTAGTAACCGCGAGTAAATTTTCGGGTATTTTCACCTGATTTTATTTGATTATAAATCCAGTCATAAGTTATTTTTAAACCATCATATAATTTTATTTCTGGTGACCAATTGAATGTTTCTTTAATCTTTTGATTATCGCTTGATCTACCTCTTACACCTTTTGGTTTATCTAATTGATAATTTCTTTCTACTTTGTATTTCGCAATATCTTCAATAATATCGATAAGTTGATTTATAGAAACCTGCTCAGCGCTACCTAAATTAAAAACTTCTGTTGAGTCAGAATTAAAGATTTTTTTTGTTCCATAAATGCAGTCATCAATATACATAAAACTTCTTGTCTGCTCGCCATCTCCCCAAACATCAATATTTTTAAGTCTATTAATTTTTGCATTGATAATTTTTCTACATATTGCTGCAGGAGCTTTTTCTCTCCCACCATCATACGTGCCCTCTGGGCCATAAACATTGTGATATCTTAATACTCTTGTTTGTAGTCCAAAATCCTCTGTAAAATGTCTACACATTCTCTCACTAAATAATTTTTCCCATCCATAACCATCTTCTGGATCAGCTGGATATGCATCTGTTTCCTTTAAACCTTCTACAAATGTTTCTTTTTGCTTTATTGCATTATAAACACATGCACTAGACGAAAAAAAATATTTTTTAACTGAATTAATTAAGCAAGCTCTCAGTAAATTTGTATTAATTAGTACTGACAACATACACTCTGCTTTATTATTTTCTATAAAGCCCATTCCACCCATGTTGCATGCCATATTATATATATAATCAACACCTTTCGATACTTTTAAGCAATTTTCATATTCCTTTAAATCGAGTGAATAGTTTTTATTTTTTTCAAAAACTTGAAACCAATATTCTATTGGCTTTAAATCTGCACAAATTACTTCGTGTCCTTCCTCTAAAAGATTTTTAACTAAATGACCTCCAATAAATCCTCCTGCACCTGCAACCAAAATTTTCATAACGCCCTTTTATTATATTTCTGCTTTTAAACAAGCAAAATCAATATTTTTGTCTCATAAAAATTTTATATTTATTCTAGAAGAGATAGTGAAAAGTAGTTATACAACCAAATATGAAAGCACTATGGATTATTTCATTTAGGCCTATAGGAAAATCAAAAATAAATGATTTTTTTCAAAACATGTTTATAGATTCACTTCAATGCATTGATTTTGATATTAAGCTTAGCATCACTCAATTTGATGAACCAAATATAAAAGAATTTGTTGAAAAAAAAAATATGAATTGTTTTTTTGAAAATATACCAAAACATAAACTGCCCACTGGTAAAAAATATTCAAATAAAATTATGCTGGATAATGCTCTGGATCAATTTATAGAAAAAGACTTCGACTATTTAATCTATTCAACTGCTGATATAATTGTTCCAAATAGGATATTTGAATACTTATCTAAAATTCAATTAGATGAATTTTGTGCATTAATTTATCCCAATATACATATTACAAACGGTATTATAAAAAATAATTTCTGGCCTCATTACGGTATAGATTTAATTATATTTAAGATTTCGAAAAAAAAGGCTCTTGTCTTTAAAGAAATAATTAAATCATATGATCAATATGATTGGGGTATAATCGAAAATTTTTATATTTCTATAAGCGAAGCTTTAAATTTAAAAAAAATAAATTTATTCAAGTATTGTAATGTAATTAAATTTGATAATGATTTTGGTGCATTTAAAGAAAATAGAACTACTCAAAAAAAATCATGGAACGAAAATCAAAAATATTTTTTAAATTTTTTGAAAAAGAACAAACTTAGTAAGCTTTATGCGTATGGATCATATTACTATCTTTTGTTTAAAATTTTCAATTTAAGAGATTTAAATTTCAGTTTATTCTTATCTTATCTGATATTCTATCCATATAATTTAGCTTTAAAAATATTTACATCAATTAAACGTCTATTAATCAAATAATTTAATTAATTTTATAGAGTCAATAATTCGTGGAAAAAAATATTTTGGTCTCCACCATGTTCTTATTAACCATCCAAGATAAAATTTATCAAAAAATAAATTAATTGGAGCTTGATTTTTAGTAAAGAAACCTATGGCAGCTCCAGTGCAAATTATTGTCAACTTTTTATATTTAGTATTCTGTTTTAAATAATAAGCCAAAGGTTCCTGAATTCCACCTCCAATATTAATTATTATAATTTGTGGTTTTGTTTTACTAATCTTCTGTAATATATTTTTATCCCTGAAATTTGATAGTGAATATTTTGGAGCAATATAAGATTCTACATAATAAAAACCATTGATCCTCAGATAATTTATATTATCTATTTTTTCTTTTAATGAGGGATCGATTAACAGAATTTTTTTATTTTTAATGAAATTTGTTCTAAAAAAATTATATAAAAATAAATATCCAGAAAATTTTTTAACATTAATTTTTTTAAAAATTCTCAATAATATACAAAAAAAACCACTATCCAATATTGCAACATCAGAATAAACTAATGATTTATTGTAATCTTTATTTTTTTGTATAGTCGTTAGGCTTGAAGCTGCAGGCGCTACTAAATAGCCTCCTCTCAAAATTTTTTTGATAATATAATTAAAATTATAGTTGAAGAAATTAATATTTTTAAACCTAATTTTATTATTCATAAAACAAAATTTCTAAAATTTAATTTTATTAAAAATACTATTTGGCAAAACTCTTATTATAATCATTATTATCCTCCATAAATTGCTTGAATACAAAACTTCCTTTCCTTGTTGTTGCGCATTGAAAATTTTATGTGCAAGTTTTGAAGGTTTTATCGAAAGTAATTTGTTCTGATCTATATTTCCAGATTTTTGAATAAATCCAGGTAATACAGTCATAATATGAATATTTGAGCCATTGTAGTAATTTCTACATCCAGATAAAAACTCATTTAATGCTGCTTTTGCACTTCCATAAAAAAAATTTTTTGCTCTACCCCTTAATCCAGCTACAGACGATATGCATATCACAAAACCATTATTTTTTTTTTCAAAATCAATTAAAAAATAAGTTAAAAATTTAACTAACAAACTATAATTTGTATTTATTACTTTTAATATATTCTCATCATTAATTTCATAAACATTGTGAGTGAATCCTATTAAACTAATAACCCCATCTATTTTTTTTTTAATACTATTATAAATTTCAAAGTGATGTTCATAGTTTAATATATCAAGTTCATAGTAAGTTACATTTATATTTGTAAATTTACTTTCAATTAAAGTTTTGAGTTCAGCATTTTTTTTTTTATTTCTAGAAATCAATATTAAATCGAAATTATTTTTTGCGTATATTAAAGATAATTCTCTACCTAAATCACAAGTTGCACCTAATATAACAACAGATTTATTTATCATTAATTCCTATTCTAATCGACTGCTTTGATTTAAATTTAAAAATATCATATTTTTCTCTAACGTTTGTAATTTCTCGAAAATAAGGATAAAATTTTTTAAAATATTTACTGTTCAATCTTTTATCTTTTGTTAAATAAACTTTTCCTGAGTATTTGGATACTATTTCATCTAATTTATTGAGTATATTTAGTGTAACTTCGTTATATTTCATATCCATAGCAACACTATAACCTAAAAAAGGAAACGACAAAAAATTATCATTTTGCTCCCTGTGTAGCTTAATCACAGCTAATGCTGAAATACAATTCACATCATTTAAATAATCTAGAACCTCTTTTATTGCAATTTTACTTTCCTTTTTTGGTATAATAAATTGATATTGTAAAAATCCATTCTTACCATAGAGTTTGTACCAATTATTAAGTCCATCTAATGGATAGAAAAATTTATTGTAATTTAAATATCCATTTTTTTTACTAATTTTACAAAAATAGAAATACAGTAAATTAAAAATATTTATTGTAAAATTGTTAATAAAATTAAATTTAAAAGGGATGGTAATATTTTTTTTATTTGGAATTTCGAACTTTTGCTGGGTGCTAAATTTTCCACAAGTAAAAACTGATCGATAATTTCTATTTCTTTTTTTTGTATCCAACCAAGCCACTGAATAATTGTATTCTTCAAATTTTTCGAATTTTTCAAATAGATTATCAAGGTTATTTGTTAAAACTTTTTTATATTTAATTTCTGAGGACAAAACTTTTTTACATTTAATTTCTGCTTCAATAATAAATCCAGTTAATCCCATGCCTCCGCAAGTAGCTTTAAACAAATCAGGGTGAGAATCTTTTGTAAATTCAATAATTTGATTTTTATTAATTAACATTTTTATTTTAAGAACACTTTCACTAAAACAACCCTCTTTGTGATGTTCTTTTCCATGTACATCGCTAGCAATACAACCACCTAGAGTAGCAAATTTTGTTCCTGGACTTACTTTTAAAAACCAGCCTCTCTCAATTAAAAAATTAATCATTTGATCAATTGTGACACCTGATTGAACTTTTAATATTCCTAAACTATCTTCAAATTTTATAATTTTATTTAAATATTTACTGCTTATTATGTTTTCACTTATTGCAGAGTCACCATAACTCCTAAAGCCTCCCGAAGGTATAATTTCATTCTCTTCATTTAAACAACTTTTAATTTCATCAATATTTTTTGGATAATTTAATTGAAATTTGCCTTTAAATTCATAAGCCCAACTTCTAATTTTTTTTTTTTCAATAGTATCCATAAAAACTAACAATAAAATTTAAAACATAAATTATAGAAAAAAATATCAGAAATTTATCATTAAAAAAAATAAAAATTGGATCAAAAATTTTTTTTTTTAAAATGATAAAATAATATCTAGTGATTAATATTAGGAAAATTATAAATGAAATTTCAAGAGCTTTGCTATCAATAAATCTAGATTCGTTAAATAAATATAAAAAATAATTTAAAATATTTAAAATTAGTAAAAGCTTTGAAAAAAAATTTAGTTGATTTAAAGAATAATTAGATTTTATTAACTGATCATAGGAAAAAAATAACTCTTTTCTTTTGCACACCAAAATAAATAATGAAAATATTAATATTTGAATGGTTAAAAAATTAGATAATTCAACCCCACTTTCTAATGAACCAAGATAAATTCTAATTAGAAAACCTAACGAAACAATTAGTAAATCAAAATATTTTATTTTTTTAATATAAGAACTATAAAAAAAATTAATCAAATAATATATTGTTACAATAAGCAATATTTCAATCGATGTGAAAAAATAAAAATATACAAATGAGAGAATGGCAAAAAATATCGATATTATTAAACCTAATTGAACTGAGATTTTACCACTAGCTATTGGCCTAGATTTTTTAATTGAGTGTTTTTTATCTTCTTCTAAGTCAAATATATCATTCAATATATATATAGATGAAGCTAAAAAACTAAAAAAAATAAATATAACAAATAAATTTAAATAATTTTCTGTTGTCCAACTTGTATTATTTAGAAATAAAGGTAAAAAAATAACTAGGTTTTTAAGATAATTTTTAAATCTAATTACATTTAATATTAATTTTAAATTCATTAACTAGTACTACATAGTTTAATATGAAAATATCACAATCAAAGAATTATCAAAATAATTAAAGAATGAGGACAGCTTTTATTTGTTTTTTTCCTGTATACCCAACTAACATGGGGTCAGCTGAAGTTGTTAGAAGCACGTTTTTATGTTGGCCAGGGGAGAAAAAAATTTTTCAAATTTCTCATTTAAAAAACATTAAAAATAAAAATTGTGAAACTATTCAAATTCAAAAAGAGAAACCATTTTTAAAAATTTTAAGTATACCTAAATTAATTTTTAGGTGTTTAAATTATTTAAAAAATAATAAAAAGAAAATTATAATGATTGAGGGTCCAAGTTGGATTGGTTATAGTTTTCTTTCATTATTATTAATTAAGTTTTTTTCTCCAAATACAAAAGTAATATATCACTCACATAGTATAGAGTTTGAAGTTAGAAAAATGATGTCATCAAGACTTGTATCTTTTCTTTCAAGGATACTAGAAAAATATGTTTTCAAATTTTCTGATATAGCCACCTCAGTATCTACTATAGAAAAACAAAAAATTAAAAAGTTATATAATGTTAAAGTAATAAATTTAAAGAACGGTGTATCGAGAAAAGTTCTAAATTTTAATAAAAGAAAAATTTATTCTTTTGATTATATTATTTATTGTGGATCTTATAGCTACTTACCAAACAAATTAGCCATTGATTTTATTATTGATCAATTAATGCCAAAATTAATTAAAAATCATCCAAAGATTAAATTAATTTTAACAGGTGGTGGTTATGAGAAAAAGAGAAATTACTTAAAGAATCTTGGTATAGTTAGTAAAAGAAAATTATTAAATTTAATCTACAATTCAAAAGTTATGCTAGTACCTTTAAGTAAAGGGACTGGCACTAGAATAAAAATCATTGAAGCTTTATTAGTTGGAGCAAAAATAATAACTACCAAAAAAGGCATAGAGGGTATTAAAATTAATAATAGAAATTCAAAAATGCCAACTATTACAGAAAAGAAAAATTTTGTTAAAGAAATTGAGTTAATATTAAAAAAGAAATCAGCTAAAAAAATATCTAATAAGATCTTTAATATTTATTATATGGAGACAATTGTAAAAAATTTTTTAAAAAATAATCATGTTAAGAACATTATTACGTAAAATTAGTATATTTTTTTCAATTTATATTTTTAATAATAAAGAGATTGATTTAATTAAACACAAAAAAATTGAAATTTTTTTAAAAAAAAAATCGCAGATTTATTTTAAAAAAAATCCAAGATTAAAAACTCATAAAAACTTATCATTTGAAATAATGAAATTAATTAATACGTCTAAATTGAAAAAATTTTTAAGAAATGATGTAATTCAAAATATTTTTTTTATTCATAATAGATTATTTATTTTCAAAGAATTGTTGGAATTAAAAAAGGATAAAAATTGGAATTTGTGGAAAAAACTTTTAAAAGAAAACAATATTGGTTATCCAGTTCCTTTTTTTTTATATCCAAAAAGCAGTGGAAATAGAATAAGACAGATTTTTATTCTAAAACAGTTTTATGAAACATTAGATAGAAATAAATTAAAAAATATTAAAAATATTGTAGAGATTGGTGGTGGGTATGGATGTCTTGCACAGGTATTTTCAAAAATTAATAAAAATATTAATTACACAATCTATGATATGTATGAGGTAAATTTACTTCAATATTATTTTTTAAAGATGAATAATTTAAAACCCAATCTTAATAGCATAACAAGCAAAACGAATTTAATTAATAAATTAGATCTATTAAAAAAATTGTATAAAAAGAAATCTAAAAAGATTTTAATTGCAAACTGGTCAATATCAGAGTTCCCTAGTAAATTTAGAGTTAAATTCTTGCCGTTCATAAAAAATTCAGAACATGCAATAATTTCTTTTCAATCTAATTTCGAAAACATAAATAATTTAAAATTTTTTAAGAAATTAATAAAAAATCTAAATAATAAATTTAAGATAAACCTGCAACCCTTCACATATTATAATTCTTCACCATTTAATAAAACTAAACATTACATTTTGATATTAAATAGAAATGCAAAAATTAAATAGCTTTTATTTTTTTTTTCCAATTTGTTGCTTATTAATTTTTTTAAGATTAGAAATTTTTTATGGATCGGATATTAAGGCACCCTTTACTGATGATTTTTATTATTATTTAAAAACGTCGAAAAATTTTATAGAAAATGGGGTTATCTCTTTTGACAATATATCCAGCACTAATGGTTTTCAGCCTTTATGGTTTTTATATATTTCTTTCTTATACTTAGTTATTAATAATGAAATTATATTTAATTCAACAATAATAATTTCTATTTTTATTTTATGTTTTTTTTCATATTTCAACTTTAAAAAATTTTTAATTAAAAATAACTTTAGCAGTTTTGATAGTCATTTAATTTCAAGTCTTATAAGTTATTTGGTATTATTTTTTTCAAAAAATGGAATGGAATCTGCTCTTGCAGTGTATTTTTTTTCTTTAAGTCTAATTTTTTTAAATAAAAATATTATAATATTTAGTCTTTTAAGCTTTTTAAGTTTTTTATCAAGACTCGAATTTTTAATACTTTACTTTTTTATCCTTAGCTATGAATTATTTTTTAAGAAAAAAATTCTTATTTTAGATTTTTTTATTAAAATTTTATTTTTACCTTTACTTATAATTTTATACTTATGGATAAATTTGATTTTATTTGGTTCTATTCTTCCTGAAAGTGGTTTGGCAAAAAGTTTAACGAAAGAAATTAAAATTAACCTAGAAACATTTTCTTTCTTAAAATCAAACAGTTATGGGATGAAATTTATTTCAATTTTATTTTTAATAAACTGCATTGGTATATTTTTTATATTTAATAAAAAATTAAATATTTTCACTAAATTAACAACCATATCAACTGCACTTTTTTTTTTAAGTAATAGTATTAGATCGAGTTGGCCACTATGGACTTGGCATTTTCTATTTTTAGCAATATCAACTCCTTTTTTAATTAGTGATTTTATAAAATTTATTAATTTTAAATATAAAAATAGTTTTGCGGTCTTATTTGGCATATTTTTTGTAACTGTATATTCCTACCTTTTATCAAAAAACCATAACATAAATAATGATCATATTTTAAACCTTGCTGTAAAAATCCAAAAACATTATCAAAAATCAGATCATAAAATTTTTGCAATGGGTGATATGGCAGGTAAAGTATCTTATTTGTTAGACAAAAATCTAATTCAACTTGAAGGACTGGTTGGTGGAAAAAAAGTTCTACAAAGGATACAAAATGAAGAGAGTCTTTGTAATTTGTTTAATGATTTAAATGTAAATATCTACCTTACAGCAAAATTTAAAAAAGTTGATGAATTGTATCTAGTTGAGGAACCCTCTCAATCCTCTAAAAATTTGAAGAAAATGAGAGCATTGTTGGATTTAGAACCTGAAAAAATATTTAAATCTGGAGAATTGAAAATACTATCTTTTAATGTAAATGATAGGTCCAAGTGTAAATTTTTTAAGCAAAAATAATGGAAGAATTTTCTAAATTGAATGATTTAAATATTATTATTTTATTGTTTTTAATTTTTTTAATTAATCAAATCATTTTGAACTATAGAGAAAAAATAGCTTCCAATTTTAAACTTTACGATTTTCCTAATAATAGAAAAATTCACAAAAAACCAACCCCTTTGATTGGTGGAATATGCTTATTTGCAACAATAATAGTTGCTTATTTTTTATCATTAATTTATCGAGAAATAAATTTACAAAACTTTATTACTTCAATTGTTTTTTTTATAATTTTCTTTCTTACAGGATTAATTGACGATATAAAACAAATAAGCGCAAAAAAAAGAACTTTTATAATTCTATTTACACTTTTAATTTTATTATTTTCAAATGATAATTTTGTTATTGAAAATCTAAGTTTTAAATTTTCCAATTTGGAAATTCAGCTTGGAAAATTCTCTTTGGTATTTACAATATTTAGTATATTTGCACTTTATAACGCTTTTAACTTTATAGACGGATATAACGGTGTATCAATATCAATAGTTATTTTTTGGATACTTTTTCTTTTTTTCAGTAATCCAAACATTATTTATTTATTTACTCTAGTTATATTAATAACTCTTTTTTTTTATAATCTAGCAGGAAAAATATTTTTGGGAAATTCTGGAACAAGTCTTTTGTCAGTTTTTTTTTCAGTTTCTTTAATAGGAGATTATAATTTAAATAATTACATTTACGCTGATGAAATTTTATTTATATTATTAATTCCAGGACTAGATATGATTAGAGTAACAATTGAAAGAATTATTACTGGAAAAAAAGTTTATGCTCCAGATAAAATCCATTTTCATCATTATCTTTTAAGAAAAAAAATTAATTATATTTGGCAAATAATTTTATTATTAACTCTATTTCCATATTTATTAATTATAACAACAGAAAGAATATACTTAACATTTATAATTTCTGTAATTTTGTATTTATTAATAATTTATTTGTTGAAAAAAAGAAAAGATGTTTAAAAAAAGTATACTTATTTTATTATATTTAAGTTTGTTTGCCTCCATAAACCTAAATCCAATTCAATTTAATGAGCTAAACTTAGTACAGCAGATAAGATTAACTTCACCATTATTTTTTTTTATTATTCTTGTAATTTTTTGTATTAAAGAATTAAACTTTAATTTTCAAAACAAAATAATTGGATTTATTTTTCTATTTTTATGTTTGTTGTATTCATATTTTACTTTTAAAAATTTAGATAATAATAATTTAAATCTGTTTTGGCCCTTCTACATGCTAATAACCTGCATAACTATTTATGGATTTTCAGATAATTTTGATAAAAACATCATTTTAGGAATAGCGTTGATTTTTTTAGTTGCTGTATTTGCGTTCTTTAATCTACTTGTAATTAACTCCATGATAGAAAGAAGTAATTTTCATTTTTACGGTATGATGGGTTCAACTTTTAGTGAACAAGGCATTAATTATGCCAATATTAAAAATGCACCTAGACCATCTGGATTAGCAAGAATAGCTTTGATTTTATATGCATCAACATGTGCATATTATCTATTTAGTAAATCCAAAAAATTAATAGTTTTAGTTTTAATATTTATTTTTGGTTCTTTCGTATTGTTATATCAGTCTAGAACAGCAAGTTTTATCTTCTTATTTCTAAATTTATTCATGATTATTTTTTATTTCAGAAAATATTTTTTAAATAAAAAATTAATTATTTTTGGTTTAATTTTACCAATAATATGTAATGCATCAATTCAATTTATTAATGAAAAAAAAAACGTGCTTGGCATAGATGAGATAAATAAATTTATTTTTGGAACAGTAATCAGAAAACAAATATTTCAAAATTACTCAGATGATGATGCAAAAATTGATAGATATACATCAGGGAGATTTTTAAATTGGAAAAGTGTTATCGAAAAAATCAAAGAAAAACCCTTACAAGGGTATGGTGCACAGGCAGATAGAATTCATATAAATGAATCAGTACATAATGCTGTTTTATATGCTAGCCTATCTGGAGGCATTATATCAGGTATTTTAATATTAATTATCTATTTAATTTCTTTATATATTTTTATACGTTTATTTTTTTTTCAAAAAATACAAAATACAAAAAACATTTTTCTTCACATAAGCGTATTCATAATTATTATTTTTAATTTACGCTCAATCTTAGAAACTTCATTCGCTGTTTTTAGTATAGATTTTATTATATTTATTTCTGCCTTCTCTATCATTGAATATAATTTAAATAAAAAAAATATAAATAAACTTTAATGAGAAATGAAATTTTTTATTGGGCAAATGATATTGATAAAAACTCAGGGGAAGGAATATTAGCAGAAAAATTTTTAGTCTTAATCAAAAAAAAATATCCAACATTTACATTGATTAATATTAATAAATTTAAAAAAAAAAATTCAATTTTTTATAAATATTTTAGCCCTTTTTTGGGATTAATTTATTTGCATATTTATAATTTAAAGGGACATAAAACTTCGTATGTTAATTACTTGCCAATTTGGAATTTTATTTTAATATTTTTTTTACCAAAGAAAACCTTGCTAGGACCTATTACAGGATCAGAAATTAAAAAAAATAAATTTTATGTTTTTTTAAAAGTCTTAGGAATTTTGGTTTTAAAAAATAAATATAAAACTTTACTTTTTTCACACAAGCAATTTTATAAATATTTTAAAGGCAATAAATCAAATTTTTATAACTTTTTGTTATACAATTTTAAAAGTTACAACAATAATAAAATAAAAAAATTTGATATTACTTTTTATTTAAGAAAACATTCTAATAAAGGAAATAAATTTTTAATTAATTTAATTAATCATTTATCAATAAAATATAAAATTTCAATTTTAGGTGATGATATTAAAAATATTAAAAAATCAAAAAACATTTATATACATAAAAAATTAAGTAGACAAAAAGCGCAATTAATTATTTCAAAATCTAAAAGTGCGATAGCTACGAAGGAAAATTTGTTTAGTTTTTTTGTAGTTGATTGTTTGCAAGCTAATTTAAAAGTTTTTTACAATAAAAATTTTCTTGTCGACAAAAATGTTAGGACTAATTTGTTAATACCAATAAATTTTGAAAAATTTAATAGTTCAATTGGTAAAATTAAAAAAAATTTAAATAAAAAAAATAATGCATTCATTAATATAAGAAAGGTTAATTTTGTTAAATACTTGGATTATTGTAATTTTTAATATTAATTATGAAAAAAATTTGCATAGTAACTACATCTGAAGAAGATTTTTTTACTCCACCATTTTTAAACTATTGTTCAAATTCAAAAAAATTGAATTTCGAAATAGTTTTTTTACCTGGTTTTTTCAATATTAAAAAAATTTTTTATTTATTGTTATTACTAAATTTAAAAGAAATTTTTGAATTATTAATTTTTAAATTATTTAAGAAAAAAACTTTGTATAAATGCAAAACACATTATTACAAAAGTATAAATATTAACAAATTTACCAATTATGTTAATAAAAAAAAATTTAATTTAGTAGTATCATATAACTGTAACCAAATTTTTACAGAAAAAACACTTGATAAAATTAAATGTGATGTTGTTAATTTCCACCCTGGGCTATTACCTAAATACAGAGGGCTATTTACAAATTTTTACTCATTAAAAAACAAAGAAAAACATATCGGTATCACTTTCCATATTATTAATAAAAAAATTGATAGTGGAAAAATACTTAAAAAATTAAAAATAAAAGTCAACAAGAATGATACAA
>MDTA01183932.1_pt1 | contig 17734 bp, 18 predicted proteins | sample 811151 | NCBI WGS metagenome assembly MDTA01 (sample SAMN05326648, study PRJNA326480) | marine metagenome | isolation source: seawater | place: Indian Ocean: South | collected 2010
ATTCGAACCCACGGTAGATTGTTACACCTACGGAAATTTAGCAAACTTCTGGTTTAAACCGCTCACCCACCTCACCAAAATTTGTTTTTATATATCACGTTCAAAAAATAAAGAAAACTTTTTTCTCTTCATTAAAGGTTTTGATCATTAAAGCCCTTGCAACAAACAACATTATGAAACCTAAAATCCAGTTCATTACTAATAAACCATAAAATATGTCGTTAAAAAAGCCTTCCATAACATTTAAAACCAACCAAATAATTAAAAATGGAAATATAACCATTCTTAAAAGATTTGAATAGAATACCAAAAAGGTTTTTTTAAGAGCCGTAAATAAAGCATGAGAAATAAAAAAAACAGGATAAATTGGTCCAATAAATGCAGCAATTTTCAAGTAATTAGAACCATACTTTATAACTTCTAAGTCACTAGAAAAAATTCTAATTATATATTCTGAAAAAACAAAAATTACTAATCCCGAAATACACATTAGTATGAATCCTATAATTATAGATTTGTAGTAAACTTCCTTAACCCTATCGTATCTTCTAGCTCCAAAATTTTGTCCAGCTATTGATATAACTGCAGTATTAAGGCCAATAACTGGTAACGAAAATAAGTGCTCGAATCTTACAGCTGCCCCATATCCTGCGATTGCTTGATCGCCAAAGCTAGTCAAAAAAAATAATAAGATGTAACTTCCAGTAGCGACTAAAAAAAGGGCAAAAGTAATAGGCATACTTTGATTAAAAATATTAATTAAAAAATTTTTTTTAATATAGAAATTAGATATTTTAGGTATTATTTTTAATTCTGTTTTATTAACCTTGATATATAAATAAATACATCCAATAAATTGAATTAAAATTGTCGATATTGCTAGACCTGCAATACCAAAAGCAGGAATGAAAATAAAACCAAAAATAAAGATAGGGTTAAGTATTAAGTTAAATAATAATCCAATTATTAAAACATTTCTATAAGTTCTTGTGTCACCTTGCGCATTAAGTACTGAATTCAATGATGTCATTGTCAGAAATATTATTGTTCCTAAAAAAATCACATCAATATATTCTTTTGCTAAACCAATGCTTTCTTTCGAGCTCCCCATGAGACTTAGCAAATCTGAAGAAAAATATATTCCTATAAAAGTTATAAATATTGAAAGAATAAATGCATAAGCCAATGCATTGTATGAATAAATTGATGCTGCCAATCTGTTGTTTGAACCTAATGAAGTTGCAATTAAAGAATTGCAACCGGCTACTATTCCTATTCCAGCTGCTACTATAATAAAATATAAAGGAAAACTTTTAGCTAATGCTGCTAAAGCCTCATGAGATATTTTTCCAGCGTAGAAAGTGTCAACAAGATTAAATAGAACTTGAAAAAGACTGCCGGTCATTGCTGGTATTGCTATCTGTTTTAGCAATTTGCCAATTGGTCCCGTTGTTATATATATTTTCTGTATCAATTTGAAGCTCAGTGATATTCTTTTTGAAATATATATTTTTTACCAAGTTTCTTAGCAATTAAAATTTGTTTTTGCCTCATTTTAAATCTGGATATTTGATTTTGACTTAGATAGTCAAAACATTTAGGACAAGAAATACCCTCTTTATATTTTTTAGATTTCTTCTCTTTAAATGAAACTGGTTTTCTGCAACCACTACACATTGAGAAAGTCCCTGGTTTTAAATTGTGTTTGAGTGAGACTCTATTATCAAAAACATACAATTCACCCTTCCATAAGCTTTGTTTCTTTTTAATCTTTTTAAAATAGTTAAATATTCCACCCTTGAGTTGGAAAACATTTCTAAATCCTTTTTGGTTTAAATAATACGATGCTTTTTCACATCTTATTCCACCTGTGCAGAACATTGCAATTTTATTTTTTTTATTAAATTTGTTTAGATAGCTTGGAAAATCTCTAAAATTATTTATTTGAGGATTTTTTGATTTTTTAAATGTTCCAACATTATATTCAAAAGGTTTTCTAGCATCTACAATATGAACATTTTTTTCTTTTAAAAGTTTATTCCATTGTTTTGGTTCTAAATAATTATTATGTTTTTTGGTATTTTTAATATAAATACCCATAGGCACTAGTTCTTTTTTTATTTTTATTTTTCCTTTATGAAAAGGTTGAAAATTATTCGTTGATTCATTGTGAGAGTCAAATTTTTTAAATTTACAAATTATTTTTAGTTGATTTCTTACTTTAAGGACGTTATTTTTTTTCCCAGATATAGTTCCATTAATTCCCTCCTTGGAAAAAATTATTGTACCTCTTACAGAATTTTTTATTACTTTTTTTGTAAAAATTTTCTTTAATTCTTTAAGGTTACTTAATTTTTTAAATTTATAAAATCCAAATATATAAAACATTAAATTTTCCTACAAACTGTTAGACCATCACCTAGAGGTAAAATAATTTTTTCTACTCTATTATCTTTTTTAATTAAAGAATTAAATTCTCTAATTTTTACTGTTAAAGTATCATTTTTATTGGGATCTACAACATCGCCATGCCACAAAACATTGTCTATAAGTATGAAACCCTTTGAATTTATTAAATCTACAGATAAATTATAATATAATTTATAGTTTTCTTTATCGGCATCAATAAAAATCATATCAAATTTTTTATTCTCTTTTAAAAATTTTTTAAGTGATTTTGCTGCTTGACCATTTATAATTTGGATTTTTTTATCTAATTTGGCTTTCTTAAAAAAATTTTTTGCTATAGTTGATGTTTTTACATTTTTATCTAAGCATATAATGTTACCATCTTTGTTTAAGCTAAGCCCCATCGATAAGGCGCTATAACCAGTAAATGTTCCTACTTCAAGAATTTTTTTTAATTCAAAGGATTTAATTAAAAATTGAAAAAAATAGGCTTGGCTCAATGAAATTTGCATTCGTTTAATTTTACCTAAAGATTCATTGTAACTAATTATCTCTTTTTGTACCGGGTGCAAATCATGACTATGATCAGAAATATATTTCTCTAATTTTTTATTAATTTTTAATTCATTGCCCATTTTTTAATAAACTTTTGTTAAATTTATAGTTGTAAAAAATACTTTCATATTTATTTTTTAGGTTTAAAGTTATATCTAAATTATCAACCATTTTACGAGAAGTCTCAAATAATGAAATAGATTTAAATGCATGTGTCATTGGAGAATTGGCAGTATTAATTCCAATTCCTATTATTAAAAAAAATTTTTTTTCAAATTTAATGACTTCTTGTAAAACGCCACAAACTTTTCTGTTTCTTATTAGTAAATCATTGGGCCATTTAATCTTGATTTGATCTGTTGAATATTCTTTTAATACTTTTTTTATAATAATTGGGTTTAATAGTGAAAATTCCTTAAAGTTCGGCATTGTTTTTTTTAATTCAAAAAATACTGATCCAAAAAAATTTCCTTTTTGAGAAATCCATTTTTTTCCCATTGTACCCTTACCTTTTGTTTGTAAATTTGCAACTACAATGCCTTGAAAATTTTTCTTTAGTTTAATCATTTTTATCGCTTGATCATTTGTGCTATTTACACAATTAAATTTAGTTAATTTTAGAATCATTAAAAAATACTTATACTAGAAACAAATTCGTTTAAAATTGATGGATAAAGAAAAAAAGTTAAAATTAAAATACAGCTTAATAATAACGGACCATGAATTCTATAATCCACAAATTTTTCAAAAGGCTTTTTAGGTTCATCAAAATACATAATTTTTATGACCCTTATGTAATAAAATGCTGATATAACTGTTGTTATTAAACCAATAATAGCCAAAGTATACATTCCACTTTCAATAACAGCCATAAAAACATAAAATTTTGCAAAAAATCCAGCCAGAGGTGGTATGCCTGCTAAAGAAAATAAAATAATTAACAATCCCAAAGAAACTAGCGGATGATTTTTTGAAATTCCTGAAAGTTCGTTTATATCTTCTACATACTTACCTGATCTTTTCATTAAAAGTATACAAGCAAATGCTCCTATATTCATTACAACATAAATTGAGATATAAATTAAAGTGCTTTTAAAACCATTTTCAGTGCCAGAAGCTATACCTGCTATTGCATAACCTATATGACCTATTGAACTGTAAGCCATAAGTCTTTTAATATTTTTTTGACCTATTGCAGCTACAGCACCTAATATCATTGATCCTATAGACATAAAAACTAAAATATATTGCCATTCGGTTAATAAACCTTGAAATGGTAAATACATAAATTTTATAAATATTGCGATACCTGCAATCTTTGGAACCACAGAAAAATAACTCGTAACTGAAGTGGGTGCTCCCTGATAAACATCAGGAGTCCACATGTGAAATGGAACAGCAGATACTTTGAATGCTAAGCCCACAAGAATAAAGACCATTCCAAAAATAATACCTGCATTGAAATCTTTGCTCAAAATAGCTATTTGTTCAAAATTTGTAGATCCAGAGAAACCATAAATTAGTGAACATCCGTATAAAAGAAGACCAGAAGAGAGAGCGCTTAAAACAAAATATTTAATCCCAGCTTCTGACGATTTTATATTGTCTCTGTCGATAGAAGCTAAAATATACAAAGCCAAAGATTGTAATTCTAAGCCTAGATAGAATAAAATTAGATCATTAGAACTAACCATTATGAACATCCCTAAAATAGAAAGTAGTATTATTATTGGATACTCAAACTTGTTATTTTTAATATCGATTAGATGTCTTTTGGATATTAAAAGAACAAAAAAAGTAGATATTAAAATTAGAATTTTTGAATAAGAAGAAAAATTATCAATAACAAAACTATCACTAAAAACTTTTGTGAGCCCATGACTTCCGGTTAGAATTATTAAAATAAGTGATAAAATAACAATAATAGAAAGTCTATATATAGTTTGGAAACTATCTTTAATAAATACCCCAATCATTAATAAAGAAAATATTGAGATTGATAAAAAAATTTCAGGAATTAAAAATTGAAGATCAAGCATAATTATTTTAAGCTAATATTTTTATTTACATCTAAATTATAATTATTAATTAGATTATCAACAGATACTTGCATTGTTTCAATCAGTGGTTCTGGGTAAAAACCGAAAAATAAAATCATAACACATAGTACTGTAAGTATTGAACCTTCCGAAAAATTTACATCTTTAATTTTTTTTAATTGTGCATTTTCCAACTTTCCAAATATTATTCTTTTATAAAGCCAAAGAATATAAGCAGCAGCAAGAATAACCCCAATACTTGAAACAATGGCTACTAAAAAATTAACTTTAAAAACTCCAATTAAAATTAAAAATTCTCCGACAAAGCCACTGGTACCTGGCAACCCAAGTGTACCCATAGCAAAAATCATAAAAAGAAAAGAATATTTCGGGAGAATATGTACAATCCCACCATATGTTTTAATAAGTCGTGAATGTGTTCTGTCATAGAGAACCCCTACACTTAGGAAAAGTGCAGCAGAAATTAATCCATGGCTAAACATTTGAATTATACTTCCTTCAATACCTTGTTTATTGAATGTAAAAATTCCTATCGTTACAAATCCCATATGTGCTACGGATGAATATGCAATTAATTTTTTCATATCATCTTGCATCAAGGCAACCAAAGATGCGTAGATTACTGCAACAACACTCAAAATAAAAATTAATGGAGTAAAATATTCTGAAGCGACTGGAAACATACCAACCGAAAATCTTAGAAAACCATATCCAGCCATCTTTAATAAAATTGCTGCCAATACTACAGAACCTGGTGTTGGTGCCTCAACATGAGCATCCGGTAACCAAGTGTGGACTGGCCACATTGGTAATTTAACTGCAAAAGAACTAAAAAAAGCTAACCATAATAAATACTGAAATTCTGTTGGAATTTTTATTTCATAAATTTGAATTACATCTGTTGTTCCAGTTATCCAGTATATTGAAATGATTGCGATTAGCATTAAAACGGAACCTAGAAGTGTAAATAAAAAGAATTTAAAAGCCGAATATACCTTCCGTGGGCCACCCCAAATACCTATAATTAAAAACATAGGTATAAGTCCGGCTTCAAAAAATAAATAAAAGATTACTAAATCAAGAGAACAAAAAACTCCAATCATAAAAGTCTCTAAAATTAGAAGCGCGATTAGGAATTCTTTTAATCTATTTTTTATAGTATTTATGCAAGAAATAATACAAATTGGGGTAATAAAAGCCGTGAGCAAAATAAATAGAATTGAAATACCGTCGATACCAAATTTAAATTTAATAAAACCACTAATCCAATTAAATTCTTCTATGAATTGAAAATCTGGTGTTTCTGTATCAAAAGAGTACCATAAAAATAGAGTGAGAAAAAAATTAACAAAACTTGTAAAAATAGATATATAAATAGCGCTATTGTTTATCTCACCTTTTTCTGTACGGGTTAAAAAAACAAATAAAGCACCAATCAACGGTAAAAAAGTTATTGAAGATAGAATTGGAAAGTTCATCTGTAGAAAATAAATATTGTTAATAATAAAGATAATCCTAAGAGCATCACAAAAGCATAATCGTAAATATAACCACTTTGAAATTTAGTTGATTTGTTTGAAATTGATTTTATAATTTTAGAAATTCCATCTGGTCCAAATTTATCAATAGTTTTTATATCGCCAGATTTCCACAAAAAAGATCCGATCGCTTTACTCGTTTTTACAAAAACTAAGTCGTATAATTCATCAAAATACCATTTATTTAATAAAAAATTATAAATTTTTTGATTTTTATTTTTAACCTGCTCTAAAATTTTATTGTTTTTAATATAGAGGTAGTAGGCTATGGGAATTGCAATAGATGCAAGTAATGGAGTTGAGTAAAGAACTAAAAAAGAGATTTTAGAGTGATCAAAAGAATGAAGTATTAAAATCGAATTATTCCAAAAATTTAAGTATCTTTCCCCAATTAAAAGATCTTTAAATAAAACTCCTGAGAAAACAGAGCCTATTGCTAGAACTATCAAAGGTAAAATTATGATTAATCTTGAGTCTTGAATATCTGTTTTTTGTAAGCTGGTATTATTATACTTTCCATGAAAAGTTTTAAAAATTAACCTCCACGAATATATGGCGGTCAAAAAAGCTGTAATAATTCCCATAATTGCTGCACAATAACCAATATTTGTTCCTTTCAAGTATGCAAATTCAATAATTGCATCTTTCGAATAAAAACCTGATAGAAATGGAAAACCAGTGAGAGCTAAAGTACCAATTATCATTGTGACCCAAGTAAAAGGCATTTGTCTCCACAATCCGCCCATATTCCTAATATCTTGTTCTTCTTTAAGTGAATGTATTACAGAACCCGATCCCAAAAAAAGCAATGCTTTGAAGAAAGCATGTGTAAATAAATGGAAAATTGCAACATGATAAGCTCCTACTCCAGCTGCAAAAAACATATATCCTAATTGACTACAAGTTGAATAGGCAATTATTCTCTTTATGTCATTTTGAACTATAGCAACAGATGCTGCAAAGAATGCAGTTAACATACCAATTAAAGCAACAAAATTTAAGGCAACTTGTGAATATTCGAAAATAGGAGAGCATCTTACTACTAAAAAAACTCCAGCAGTTACCATAGTAGCTGCGTGAATTAAGGCGGATACAGGTGTTGGACCTTCCATTGCGTCTGGCAACCAAGTATGTAGAAAAAATTGAGCTGATTTTCCCATAGCTCCAACGAATAGGAATAAACATATTACGGTTATTAAATTTACATTAATTCCTAAAAAGTCTATTTTTTTCTGTGAAAGTTCCGGTACTAATTTAAAAACATTATCGTAGTCAAGTGTACCAAAATACATAAAAATAAGAAATATTCCTATAGCAAAACCAAAATCACCTACTCTATTTACTATAAAGGCTTTAATAGCGGCTTTATTTGCTGACTCTTTTTTATACCAAAAGCCTATTAATAGATACGAACAGAGCCCTACGCCTTCCCAGCCAAAAAATAATTGTAAAAAATTATCCGATACAACAAGGGCAAACATGGCAAAAGTAAACAATGAGAGGTATGACATAAATCTAGGTTTATGTGGATCATGATCCATATACCCAATTGAATATATATGGACTAAAGCTGAAACGACGGAAACTATAACTAACATGATTGAGCTTAATGGATCTATGTTAATAGACCAATTAACTACAAAATTTCCTGAAGCTACCCATTGATAAATGAGATAATTAGAATACGTTTCGCTAGTAATACCATTATAAAATAAAATAATTGATAAAATCGCAGTTATACAAATCAAAACTGTAGTTGTGATTTGGGAAAGATAATCTCCAATATATTTTGCTAAGAAACCCAATATTGATCCAATTAAAGGTAAAAATAAAATTGCGTACTCCATTTAACCTTTCATTTCATCTATTTCCTCAACTCTTATAGATCCCTTGTTTCTGTAATAGGCAACAATAATTGCAAGTCCGATGGCGGCTTCAGCTGCAGCAACTGTTAAAATTAACATTGTGAATATTTGTCCAGTAATATCTTGAAGGTAAATAGAAAATGAAACTAAATTTATATTAACTGCTAAAAGAATCAATTCAATTGACATTAAGATTACAATTACATTTTTTCTATTTAAGAAAATTCCTAGTGTACCAAGTGAGAATATAATTGCTCCCAAAGTTAAATAGTGACCTAAACCTATCTCAATCATCTACGTTTACTCCCTTTTCAAACTCGGCATCAATGAGTTGTACAGAGTCTTCACGCTCTCTAGATACTTGATTAAAATAGTTTTGTTTTTTTATTCCTTCTCTTTTTCTATAAACTAGAACAATTGCTCCAATCATAGCTAGAAGTAGTATTATTCCTGATATTTGGAACAAATGTATAAAGTCAGTATACATAACGTTTCCGATTGAATGAGTGTTTGTTAAATCATTATCGTAAGATAAAAACTTTGTTTCAGAAAACGTATTTCTATATTTCCATCCACCCACAATTACAATTAGTTCTAATAAAATAACTGATCCTACAATTAAACCTGTTGGTATATGACCAGACCTTTTTGAGCCTCTAAACCAAGAGAGTTTCTGTTCGGTAACATTCATCAACATAACTACAAATAAAAATAAAACTGCAACAGCTCCGACATAGACTATTAACATCATCATTCCGAGAAATTCTGCACCTATCATAATGAATAAGCATGCTATTGATATAAAATCTAATATTAAAAAAAATACTGCATGAACTGTATTTCTAGAAACTATAACAAAAATTGCCGATATGATTGCAATAATTGAAAAAAAATAAAAAAAAAGTGCGTGAGCTAACATTTGCTTTACCTGTAAGGTTTATCCAATTTTATATTTTCTGCTAACACAGACTCCCATCTATCGCCGTTTGCAAGTAGTTTTTCTTTGTTATAATAAAGCTCTTCTCTTGTTTCTGTTGAGAACTCAAAATTTGGTCCTTGAACGATGGCGTCAACTGGACAGGACTCTTCACAAAGGCCACAATAAATACACTTGAGCATATCAATATCATATCTTGTAGTTTTTCTACTTCCATCGGGTCTTTCTTCGTTTTCAATTGTTATTGCTTGAGCAGGACAAACAGCTTCACATAATTTACATGCTATACATCTCTCTTCTCCATTTGGATATCTTCGTAAAGCGTGTTCGCCCCTAAATCTTGGACTTATTTTTCCTTTTTCAAATGGATAATTTATTGTTTTTTTCTTTTTAAGAATTTCACGAAAAGCAATTACAATACCTTTTATAAATTCAGATAAAAATATAATTTTAAAAAATCTATTCAGTTTCATTTTAAAATATCATTTTGGTAATAAATCGAAGTATACTAAAAAACTTGCGGTAAAAATAACGTATAAAAGAGAAAATGGCAAAAATACTTTCCATCCTAATCTCATTAACTGGTCGTATCTATATCTTGGAACTATCGCTTTAATAATTGCAAACATAAAGAACAATATTAAAATTTTTATTATCATCCAAAATATTCCTGGAAGTGCATTAAATGGATAAATATCTATTGGAGATAACCAGCCGCCAAGGAAAAGAATTGATCCTAATGCACAAAGTAATAAAATATTTGCGTATTCGCCCAACCAAAACATTGCGTACATCATTCCAGAATATTCTGTTTGATAACCAGCAACTAACTCGGCCTCGGCTTCAGGTAAATCAAATGGCGGTCTATTTGTTTCTGCTAACGCTGAAATAAAAAAGATTACAAACATTGGAAATAAAGGTACTACAAACCAAAGTTTTTGCTGTGCCAAAACTATGTCTTTAAGATTTAAAGATCCAACACACAACAAAACATTTATAATTATAATACCTATTGAAACCTCGTATGACACCATTTGTGCAGCAGATCTTATGCATCCCAAAAAAGGGTACTTTGAGTTTGATGCCCAACCACCCATTATAATTCCGTAAACACCTAAAGATGAAACAGCAAAAATATATAATATTCCGACATTTATATCTGAAATAATCAACTTTTCACTTAAGGGGATTACCGCCCATGCAGACAATGCTAATGTCATTGTTACTATTGGCGCAAGAACGAACACAACCTTATTAGCGCTTGCAGGAATAATGATTTCTTTAAATATATACTTTAATGCGTCAGCTAATGTCTGAAATAAACCAAATGGTCCAACAACATTAGGGCCCTTTCTTTTTTGAACAAAGCCCCATACTCGTCTGTCAAACCAAACTATCATAGCTACAGAGACTAAGATAGGTATTAACAATAATAAAATCTTATAAGTCTCATTATAAATTGTGATAATATAATCCATTAACTTCCTGTTTTTTGCTCAAAATTCTTAGCCCTAACTGATCTACAATCGCTCATTGTTTTTGAAGATCTGGCAATAGAATTACTAAAATAATAATCTATTTCTTTGATTAAAATATTCTCATCAATAAATTCAGGGATTGGTGAGTCAAATTTTGAAATTTTTACTTTTGGTAATTGGTCTAAAATTGAGTGGTTTCCAATTAGTTTTAAAGTATTATCTCTTAACTCTTTAAAATTTTTGAATAAATCTTCTTTCGCTAAATTATTTGATAAAAGATTGAATATTTTCCAATCTTCTTTTGCATTATTTAAAGGATAGCTAGATTTAACAGATTTTTGAAGTCTTCCCTCTAAATTGATAAAAAGTCCGTTTTGCTCGGTAAAAGCAGGACTTGGTAAAATTATATCAGCTATTTGCGCAATTCTGTCTCCATGGCTACCTTGATAAATGACAAATTCATTTTTTTTAGAAAAGTCCAAATTATCTGAACCTAGGAAATATAATAATTTATATTTTTGTTTTTTTAAATTAGTAAAAAAATCAAAATTATTACTTTTCTTTATTTGATAAAAACCTAAATCAATAGCGCCTATAGTCGATGCGTTTTGTATTAAAACGTTTAATGCATTCCAGCTCTCACTAATTAAATTGTTTTCATATAAAAACTTTTTGACACTTTCAAAAATATATTGGCCTGAGTTCAACTCTAATGCTGATTCACCAATAATAATTATAGGCTTCTTTGCTTTTAAAAAATTTTGGCTTTCTTCGGTTTCATTATTAAGAAATTTTTTAATATGGTCTGTTTTATTACCAATTATCTTATAGTCATATGTTAAATCTCCAGGGTTTCCAAATGAGAATATGGGAGTTTTTTTTGAAACAAAATTTTTTCTTATTCGGGCATTAACCATTGTTGCCTCATGTCGTGGGTTTGCACCAATAAGAACTATACAGTCAGCTTCTTCGATATTTTTTATAGAACTATTAAAACTATAGTTAATTTTATTTTCAGGGTTCAAATAAAAAGGTTTTTCCCTGAATTCATAATCCTTGACACCAATTTTTTTAAAAAGAGATTTAAATGAGTTTATTGTTTCTAAGCTAACCATATCACCTATATGGCCTGCTATCAAATCTTTATTCGTTTGAGAAATTTTTTCACAAATGATTTTGATTACCTCATCCCACGAACTTTCAACCAATTTGTCATTTTCTCTTTTGAGAGGTTTGTCTAATCTTTGTTTTAATAATCCGTCACATGCATATCTAGTTTTATCAGAAATCCATTCTTCATTTATATTGTTGTTTAATCTTGGTAAAACTCTTTTAACCTCCCAACCGTATGTATCAACTCTGATATTAGATCCAACTGCATCCATCACATCTATTGTTTCAGTTTTTTTTAATTCCCAAGGTCTTGCTTCAAAAGCATATGGTTTAGACGTTAAAGCTCCAACTGGACATAGATCAATCACGTTTGCTGACAATTCCGACTGCATCGCCTTTTCCAAATATGTTGTGATCTCCATATTTTCACCTCTTCCAATTGCGCCTATTTCGGTTACACCTCCTACTTCTGTTGCAAATCTTACGCATCTAGTGCAATGAATACATCGAGTCATTATCGTTTTAATTAATGGACCCATATACTTATCCTTGACACCTCTTTTGTTTTCTTTGAATCTTGATTTGTCAAAACCATAATAAAGTGATTGATCTTGTAAATCACATTCTCCTCCCTGATCACAAACAGGACAATCTAATGGATGATTAGCCAATAAAAATTCCATTACGCCTTTTCTTGCTTTTTCAACCATTTCTGTATTTGTTTTTATATTCATGCCTTCAGATGCGGGCATTGCACAAGATGCAATTGGTTTTGCGGATTTTTCTAATTGGACTAAACACATCCTGCAATTTCCAGCTATTGATAAACGTTCATGATAACAAAATCTTGGTATCTCTACACCCGCTAACTCACAAGCTTGAAGAACTGTCATTCCATTTTCAAATTCAATTTCTTTATTGTTAATAGTTATTTTTGGCATTTTTATTTTTCTAATAAATGTTGATCTACTAAATAAGGAATATTCCTTTTCTTTTTAATAATTGGCTCTGAAAAACACCTTTTGTCTATTTCTTTTCTAAAATGCCTTAGCAGTCCTTGAACCGGCCAAGCAGAACCTTCACCAAAAGCACAAATTGTATGGCCTTCGATTTGTTTTGTAACATCGCTTAACAAATCAATATCTTTTATAGTTGCATCACCTTTTGCAGCTCTCTCAAGAATTCTCCACATCCAACCAGACCCTTCTCGACAAGGTGTACATTGACCACAGCTTTCATGTTTATAAAATTTAGCAATTCTGGCCATACATTTAATAATATCTTGATCTTTGTTAATGACTACAACTCCAGCAGTTCCTAAACCACTTTTTGCCGCAACAAGAGAGTCAAAATCCATTTTAATACTATCGCAAGTTTCTTTAGGAAGTAGAGGCATAGAAGAACCACCTGGAATTACAGCTTGTAAATTTTTCCAACCTCCTACTACACCTCCAGCATGTTTTTCAATCAGTTCTTTTAAGGAAATTCCCATTTCCTCTTCAACATTACATGGGTTATTTACATTTCCAGAAATACAAAATATTTTTGTTCCCGTATTTTTTGGTCTGCCAATAGACGAAAACCACTTTCCACCTTTTCTTAAAATAGTTGGAACAACAGCAATAGTTTCAACATTATTAACTATTGTTGGGCAGCCATATAATCCAACTAAAGCTGGGAAAGGAGGTTTTAATCTTGGTTGGCCCTTGTTTCCCTCAAGACTTTCTAGCAAAGCTGTTTCTTCCCCACAAATATATGCTCCAGCACCAAAATGAATATGGATATCCAAATCCCATCCAGAATTACAAGCATTCTTACCAATTAAATTTTCTTTATAAGCCTGGTCAATTGCTTCTTGCAATCTTTGTCCTTCATTAAAATATTCTCCACGAATATAAATATAACAAACATGCGCATTAACTGCATAGGAAGTGATTAGGCATCCTTCAATTAATTTCTGAGGCTCAAACCTCATTATATCTCTATCTTTACAAGTTCCTGGCTCGGACTCGTCAGCATTTATCACTAAATAATGTGGGCGAGAACCAACTTTTTTTGGAGCAAAGGACCATTTTACACCAGTGGGAAAACCAGCACCACCTCTTCCTCTTAATTCGGATAATTTAATTTCATTAATTATCCATTCTCTTCCTTTTGAAATTATTTCTTTTGTGTTGGACCAATCATTTCTTTTAAATGAGTCTTCAAGAGACCATCCAAATTCGTTATATAAATTTTTAAAAATTTTATCTTCTTCTTTAAGCATTATTAGATCCATTAATTTTATTTTCTTTTCTTTCAGGCGCACTGCTTTTTCTCCCTCTATACGAACCAGGCTCAAGAGGTTTATCTTGCATAAATGAGTCTAAAATTTTTTCCATATTATCTTGATTTAAATCTTCATAATAATCGTTATTTACCTGTATCATTGGAGCATTAACACAGGCACCTAAACACTCTGTTTCTATCCAAGAACACATACCATTTTTAGAGACCGCTCCTTCATTTTTAGAGATTTTATCTTTACAAACTTTTACAATTTCGTTTGCACCTCTTAGCAAACATGGCGTCGTAGTACATACTTGGACAAAATATTTTCCTACCGGTGCTAAATTATACATGGTGTAAAATGTAGCTATTTCATAAACATTGATATACGGCATTGATAAAAATTTACCTATATATTTAAGCGCAGATAATGGTATCCAATTATTATTTTGAATTTGTGCCAGATAAAGTAGAGGCATAACAGAACTTTTCTTTTTTTCAGCAGGGTATTTTTTAAGTATATTATTGGCTAATTCTAAGTTTTCTTTTGTAAACTCAAAATTTTCGGGTTGTATATCGTGGACTTTTTTTACACTCATCTATCAACCTCGCCAAATACTATATCAAGAGAGCCCAAAACTGCTGGAACATCTGCTAACATGTGTCCTTTTACTAAATAATCCATTGCTTGAAGATGAGAAAAACCAGGAGCCCGAATTTTACATCTGTAAGGCTTGTTGCTACCATCTGAAATTAAATAAACACCAAACTCTCCCTTAGGCGCCTCAACAGCACAATATATTTCACCTTTAGGTACTCTGTATCCCTCTGTAAAAAGTTTAAAGTGATGAATTAAAGCTTCCATTGATTGTTTAATTTCTTCTTTTTTTGGAGGAGATATTTTTCCATCAATTGTTTTGATGGGCCCAACTGGAATTTGTTTAAGACATTGTTTAATTATCTTAACACTTTCTCTCATCTCTTCTACTCTGCAAAGATATCTGTCATAACAATCTCCATTCTTACCAACTGGTATTTTAAAATCTAAATTTTTATAACATTCGTAAGGGTTAGCCTTTCTTAAATCCCATGGAATTCCCGATCCTCTCATCATTACTCCTGAGAAACTGTGTGCTAACGCATCATCTTTTGTGACAACACCAATCTGAACATTTCTTTGTTTAAATATTCTATTATCAGTAAGAAGATTTTCTAAATCATCAACGATCTTTGGAAATTTTTCACAAAAAATTCCAATATCCTTTAAAAGTTCATTGGGTACATCTTGATGAACTCCACCAGTTCTAAAATAATTTGCGTGAAGTCTTGAACCAGATGCTCTTTCATAAAAAGTCATCAAGGTTTCTCTCTCCTCAAAACCCCATAAGGAGGGTGTCAAAGCTCCAACATCTAAAGCTTGTGTAGTTATGTTTAATAAGTGACTTAAAATTCTTCCAATTTCACAAAAAATTACTCTCAAATATTGGGCTCTTATAGGAACTTCTATTTTTAAAAGTTTTTCAGTAGCTAGTGCAAAAGCATGCTCTTGATTCATTGGGGCAACATAATCTAATCTGTCGAAATAAGGTAAGGCCTGTATATAAGTCTTGTGTTCGATTAATTTTTCTGTGCCTCTGTGCAACAATCCAATATGTGGATCTACTTTTTCAACAATTTCACCGTCTAATTCAAGTATAAGCCTTAAAACACCATGGGCAGCAGGATGTTGAGGTCCAAAATTTAAACTCATTGTTTTTTTTTGTTTAGACATATCAATCTTTTTTATTTTTTATATCTTTCATATAATTTGTTCCTTCCCATGGACTACTAAAATCAAAATCTCTATAATTTTGTTCAAGCTTTACAGGCTCATATATAACTGATTTATCTTTTTCGCTATATCTAACTTCATTGAATCCTGTAAGTGGAAAATCTTTTCTTAATGGAAAACCTTTAAAATTATAATCTGTTAAAATTCTTCTTAAGTCAGGGTGATTTTTAAATTTTATTCCATACATATCAAACACTTCTCTTTCCATCCAATTTGCAGACGGATATATTTTTGTTATAGATGGAACTTTTTCATCAATATTAAGTTCGGCTGATATTTTAATTCTCAAATTATTTTCATGGCTCAGGAGCAAATAATAAATTTTAAATCTTTTTTCTTGATCAGGAAAATCAGCTGCAACTATATCTATTAACTGTTTAAATTTACATTTACTATCAGTTTTCAAAAACAAAATAGCAGAATATAAATTATTTAATTCTACATTTACTAAAAGCTCACTATTTTTAATAATTGTATCTTTTATTTTTGTTGTTAACTCTGAATTTAATAATTTATTTAAATCAGTTAATTTCATCTTTAAATTATCTATTTTTACTACCTTCTCTTCTTATTTTTTTTTGTAGTTGGAGAATTCCATAAAGCAAAGCTTCAGCTGATGGTGGACAGCCTGGAACATAAATATCAACTGGCACGATTTTATCACATCCTCGTACAACAGAATATGAGTAGTGATAATAACCGCCACCGTTCGCACAGCTACCCATAGATATTACATACCTTGGTTCAGGCATTTGATCATAAACTTTTCTTAGCGGTGCAGCCATTTTATTTGTCAACGTTCCCGCAACAATCATTACATCTGATTGTCTAGGTGACGCTCTTGGTGCAGCACCAAATCTTTCAAGATCATATCTTGGCATTGATGTTTGCATCATTTCTACTGCACAGCAGGCCAAACCAAAAGTCATCCAGTGAAGAGATCCGGTTCTTGCCCAATTAATCAAATTATCTGAAGAGGTTGTTATAAAGCCTTTTTCACTAAAATCCTCTGCAATTTTTTTAAATTCTTCTGGTATTTGGTCTGTATTTTTTTTACTACCTAAAAAATTTATTCCCATTCTAAAGCTCCTTTTTTCCACTCATAAATAAAACCAACAGTTAAAATAGATAAAAAAATCAACATTGAATAAAAACCTAATAAACCAATTTTTCCCAAAGATATTGCCCAAGGAAAAAGGAAAGCTATTTCTAAATCAAAAATTATAAATAAAATCGCAACTAAATAAAATCTCACATCAAATTTAATTCTAGAGTCACTAAATGCGCTAAAACCACACTCATATGTTGAGAGCTTTTCTGGGTCAGGGTTATTAGGTGAGAAGGCTATATTAATTAATATAAAACCCACACTTAAAGCTAAAGCTATAAATAGAAAAATTATAATAGACAGGTATTCTGACAAAAAATCAAAAAGCATTGTTATCAATATCTACCCTAATACTCATAGTTTAGGGATTTTCATATTAATTATTCAGAATCATTTATAACATTTAAGACGTTTATGTACAGGTAACAGATACGCACACCATCATAAGTTTAGATGAAAATCATTATCAAAAGTGGCGGGAGTGACGGGACTCGAACCCGCGACCTCCTGCGTGACAGGCAGGCGCTCTAACCAACTGAGCTACACCCCCAAAATGGTGGGCGCTGAAGGAC
>MDTA01109690.1_pt1 | contig 17733 bp, 14 predicted proteins | sample 811151 | NCBI WGS metagenome assembly MDTA01 (sample SAMN05326648, study PRJNA326480) | marine metagenome | isolation source: seawater | place: Indian Ocean: South | collected 2010
GTAAGGGAGGTGACGGTGGTGGTGGTGATGGTAAGGGAGGTGACGGTGGTGGTGGTGATGGTAAGGGAGGTGACGGTGGTGGTGGTGATGGTGGTGGTGGGGATGGTGAATTATATACTGCCCATGTCTCTTGTGTTATTATAGGTGTGAATTGAACAACACCACCACCAAATTGAAGTTTACGTCTTGATGATGTATAAAATCTTTCAACTTCAGTTGATAATGAAGAAATAATATTATCATCTACGGTTGAAAACACTCGATTGTCAAGATTACACAATTCGTTTGTCTGTGACAAAAATGTTGGGGAACTCGTAATATCCCACCTGTATTCTGACAAAACTTGATCATTATACAAACCAATAAAACTGAAATTTCTAGAAAATATACCAGGTGTTCCCGAATAAACAAAATTATGAGATTGATGATACGGAATCAATACAACTGATCTTTGTTGTAATACGCTATTCCATACAATTTTCACATCATTAATATTTACAGAAAGATCTGGATAACAACTTAATGTAGCATATCTGAAATCATTGTTATAAGTTATATAAACACCTTCGGAAATCTGTAACGATCCAGAATAACATGTAATTGTGTCATCACTTGTAAATGAATCATTATATAAATTATTAGAAAGAATTACTTCATAGTATACTATATTTTTGGCCATATATTCTAATTCTGACTCAATATTAGAAGCTGTTTCAACACACTGTATACCTGATGAGTTAAATACCGTAAGTTCATCACAACGTGTATAACCGTAAATATTTGTTATATTTGTTACTCTTTTATTATAAACTCTCGGTTCTAATGTAATGTCAGAATTTGTTTCTGACATCATTCTACCAGTTCTATCGTATGTCGGCATTAATCTTGTAGTATATATTCTTTCCATATGTGCTTTCAAAGATTGAATATGATAATTTGCCATAGAACAAGGTATATCCTGGTAAGATAACAATATTACTGGTTTATTTTTCCATTTCTCGTCAAGAGAACCAGGGCCATTATCTTTGTTAAACCCACCCAAACGGTCACTGTAAAACTGTGCATCTTCAGGAGAAAAATTTAAATTAATAAGTTCAGTTTCATTGAGACCAAAAGGAATTGCAGGTGGAAATGGTGGTAACGATGGTGGTGAAGGTGGTGGTGGTGGTGGTGAAGGTGGTGGTGGTGATGGTGATGGTGATGGTGATGGTGATGGTGATGGTAGTGGTGATGGTGGTGGTAATGGTAATGGTAATGGTAATGTTGTAGATGAACAATGTGAAGTAAAGTTAAGTGCCTCGCGTGTTATATTTACTGAACAGTCATTATTTGTTGTAAAAAACGCATCTACACTATAAATAAAATGAATGTAAAGTATTATATTTTTAAACTTCATTATTTACAAACACAATTATTTTTTTAATGAAATAATAATATTCTTATACGCTCAATTAGATAAAAAAATAACATTTCAAGGAAGAAAAATTCTTTCACCATAAATGTGTCAATTTCATGATATCCTCTTTTTTCATAATATTCTTTAACACCTTCACCACTTATAACTGCTATAGCACTCAAACCATTTTTTTTTGTAATTCTTTCAGATATTTTTAAAAGATTTGTACCAATGCCATTATGTTGACAGCCACGTTTCTTTTTTGTTCCAACACGTGTTGTATTTGAATAAACATGAAGTTCTCTAATCAATCCTTTGTTTTTAAGTACTTTAAATTCTTGAAGGTTGCATTTATCTACAATCCTCAATCTTATAAATCCAAGTATGACCTTTTTATCAAAGCTTTCATAAGTTATAAAATAATCGTCTCCATTATTCGCTCGATTATAATAAACATTATATTGTGCAGGTAGATCATAATATGAACTATGTCTTCCAATTTCCCTTGATCTAATATCATTACTAGAAACTCCTTCTGATAAAAGTTCATTGTCTAATTGTTCTCTTAAATTTGCATCTGTACCACCATTACAAACGTAAGATGATGGAATGTCTCTCATAACCCTAGGAAGACGAATATAATTGGGACATTTCTCCATGGAATACCGTACCACTTCCTTGAGTGCTTTGGGATTTGTCTCATTATACGGAACGTATTTCCCTTCATCGTACCACTTTTTTGTTATTGTCCATGGAACGATTTGGTGAGGATATACCTTCATTTGATCAGGACAAACCACAGAATACACATAATCAAACATTTTTATATCAATTTCTGGTGTTGAACCTGGTAAATCCGGCATAATATGAATGTCTAATTTGAAACAATTGTCTTTTAAATACTGTATAGCCCAAAGTGCTTCTTCAATAGTATGTCCTCTATTTATTTTTTTCAATATACTATTATCAACATGTTGCATACCCAATTGTACTCTTGTGATTCCCCACTTTCTAAAACGATGTAGCCATTGACTGTCAATCGCATCAGGACGTGTTTCTATACATATTCCTATTATATGTGCATGTGCAGTTTTGTTTATTGTTATTTCCTCTTCTATGCTTAATGGTTCTCTTAACTCGGTTAATAAAGAAATATCGAGATCCTCTTGTGTTTTGTCATACTTTGGATATAATCTTCTCAAATCAAAATATATATTCGCCGCATAAAATATATCTCTGTGATATCGTTCCAAATATTCTACAGGATATTCTGTAAATGTTCCACCTTCTACAATAATTTCCAACTTGTCTACTATCAATCCATTTGAATAATACGTATCCATACGATTTATCATTTGATTCAAAGCTTTAAAATCATGCTGATTTGCTCTTCTAACAGCTGGTTCGTTATAAAGATAACTTCTTGGTTGGGCTTGCCAATTATTTTCTTCATGTGCAGGTTCATTTGGACAATAATAACAATTGTGTTTGCAACTAAACTTTTGGCCGTCTGGAAATGGAGCAGTGATTACCGTAATTATGGTAACACCCGATAAATTTCTAGTTGGTTTTTTTCTGAGTAAATGTCTCAATAGTTCATAATATTCAGAATTTTCAAAATCACAGGGTGTTGATAAATTTACCAAAACATTGAGTAGTATTGACTTGCGTATACCGGTTAGTTTTGATTTTCTCATTTGATTATTCAACTCAAAATTAAAGCGTTTTGTAAGTTCATTGTCGTTACTCAATGATGTCATTTGATCATGAGTTTTTATCCACTGTAACATGTGACTAAAAATATTGTAACATGTCTGCAAATTATATTTAGAGTGGTCCACATTATTATAATCACCTTTACGTGTTCTATTCTTGTTATCAATATATTCTTCTATATCGGCGAGCACCATCGTCGTGAAGAAAAAGCAGCTTCCAAACTAATGTTTGGTTCTAATGTTTGATTCGGTGAACAATAAATTAAACATCAGTTTTTTCAAAAAATACATTTGAAGATTGTAAATGAATAATTCAACTCTAGAAACTAGGAAGATACTAATGCTTGATAAATTAATGAAGAAAAAAACAAATCAACTACAAAAATTAAGAAAACAATTGAAATACTGGAAAAAACAAAAGTATTCTACTTTTATGGTAAATGATACTATAAATAACATTAAAAAATGTAATATTGTTATTAAAAAAATAAACAAACTTAGATTTGATATATTGGTATAAAGTCTTTACATATGTAGATTTAATCGCATATGTTGTCGTCGGGTATGCACAAAGAACCAACCCATAAACATGGATAATAATCATAGTCCGATAACGTACCAATTTGGCAAAGTATTTCATTATCATGGTAACATACGACGCGAGAGGTACAATCATCCATATTGTTGTAATCGCCGCAACTAGACCCAGGCTCATATTGTAAACCATTGCAAGATGATGGTACTGGTGGAGGTGGTTGTGGTGGTGGAGGTGGTGAAGGAGGTGAAGGTGATGATGGTGGTGAGGGTGGTGGTGGTAAAGGTGGTACGTAATTAAATTCACACAAACACGTTTCCCAAGAAAGTGAACACCCAGCACTCGTATTTCTATATTCAATATATACATTTCCTGTATTATGTGTGTATTTTACGCAAATACCTTGTTCATTTTCTGACACAAAATTCCTAAACAATGCATTTCTAAAATTATCATATTTTGTTAAAGAATACCAATGATTATAACAAGATGAATATTGTACATTTTGCAGCAGGGCATTATCTTCTATGCATGAATATAAAAGTGATGTATTATAGCAAATCAAACGTTGTAAATTATAATCAATTGTAGCATTTGTGTGTACAAATGCCGTTGATGAAGCTGTTTCTGTTGTAACACATAAACCATCTGTTTGTGAATTTGTTCCGGTATAATTATATGTATTTCCATAAACACTTATATGAAACCTTTTACAATCTTCGTATGTAATATACTGGGTGATAGCATCTATCAAAGAACATTCCATAGATAAACCACCTATATTTTGTATAATAGAAGATGTTGGTGGTGGAGATGAAGGTGGATGTAATGGAGATGGTACAACTCTCGGCCATGATGAACAATCAGTGCAGTCGTACCCTAAACGTGTGTATTGAAGTGATCCATAACCACCATCTTGACAAATACCATCACCCGAACAACTTATCAAGTCACCATTAATATTATAATAATAACATTTATCTTGACATATTGGATCAACTATATGGATATAGCTTCTACTACCACAATCAGAACAATCCGTTCCATAAATACATGGTCCACTCTCATCTTCACATATACCATTATTATGTCTTATATTAATATTTACACCGTCTTCGTTGAATATTATGCAATTATCAGAACATAAAGAAGGTGGAGGATTTGATGGACTCGTAGGTGGGAAATTCTCAACATCATTAATATAATTCATAAAACAAGGTGGACAGTTCATATTTTCTCCATAAGGAATACAATGACTGCATCCATTTTCAGAAAATCTCTCTTCCACACTATTCACACAATTCAATGATGGATCTGTTACTGGTGTACCATCAGAAAGACATCTTCTGTCATGTATATAAAATCTTCCCATTGAAACATTAGTCCATAATAAACAATTATTGTAATTATTATTGGTATCGTTACAAAAATCTATAAGCAATGGAGGTGGAGAAATCGGAATCGGTGGTGGCGATGGAGGTGAAGGAGATAATGGTGGTAATGGTGGAGGTGGAATCGATGGTGGTTGTGGAGGAGGAAATGGTGGTAAAAATGGCAATGGGGATGGTGAAAATGGTGATGGAGGCGGTGACAATGGAAAAGGTGGTGTTGGATCAGGAGACACGGGAAAAGGTGGTAATGATGGTGGTCTATTCGGTGATGGAATATATGGTGGATTAGGGGGAGGAAATGGTGAAGATACATATAGTAAAACTTGCTGAAGTCTTAAATATATTTTACGAATCACAGTATACTCAATCAATGAAGAAAATTCAGACAACTCAATTGCAGATAATCTATCATAAATATTTTGCGAATCTGTTTGTGAATTAGGTAAATTTGTATTCCAATACATTCGATACTGTACAATAAATTCCGTATCATATTGAACAGATAATGAAAGAACATTAGAACATCCAGAGCAAATATTTGCAAGATTCTCATCAATAATTAAATCAATATTCCTTCTATCTGATGTATTTACTGTCATTGCAAAACTTCCTTCCAATTGCCAAAATAAACCTGTTCCCGGAGCCAATGATTGTGTATTATTTTGTACAGGTGTAGTAGAAACATTGTGAAAAATCGTAAAATATATAACAGTCCATGTAATACCAATAGTTGATAAAAATACGGTAAGTGTTCTTATCAAATTTCCCGTTTTCTTAAATTTTCCAGTATCTATAGATTGATATAATGGTTCTTTATTCTTGTTATTCTTGATACCTACTTTTGAAATATTGTTTGAACGATCCTCAACATCTAGATCTTTATTATTTAGTTCAGTCTCTTTGGAAACTTCTGAGGTTTCTGATTTTGAGTTGTTTTTACTTGCAGATCTTTCAATTTTGCTTTTCATTTCAATACCCCAAAAATTCTTTTCACTCTTATCATTCTTTTTAGATTCTGTAAATACTATTTTTTTAGAAGGTTTTTTTAAAACTATTTTTTCAGATTTAAATTCTATACTCATATCTTTATACAATAATTTTAAAAATTTTTCTCCATCTTAGGTACATTTTTCTTCTTTGTTATGGTTTCAAACATTGTAATTAATAATATTTAAAATTAATGACCTTTTAGAGTCTTAGAGCCTTAGAGTCTTAGAGTCTCAAAGTTCATGATCACGAAAAAATCATCACACTACTACAACAGATGCATTTGATATCGAACACTTTCATCCAGTGACGTAATTTTTATTTATTCTAATAACATTTACGAAATATTTATTACCATCAATCTATAAATTATAGGATCAGACTCTCATTACAGACAAACAAGGTCTTGCAAGAATGGATGACGATGCCTACACATTTCAACTGTTGGATGTCCGAATAGAAGATACGAGGCCAAAATCTCTAGAATATAGTGATACATTCGATATTTTAGGCGAAGCGTTTACAGATGCACTTAATGCATCAAAGTATTCAAATGAAGAAAAAAAATGTATGGTATATATATTTGGAAGAACAGATACTTCACAATCGATATGCATTCAAGTACATGGTTTTAGACCATATCTTTTCTTCAGAAAGAATGACTTTGAAAATGTAAATGTTTTGATAAATGAAATCGTAGATGATGTTAATATGAATGAATCTAACAAATTTAATCATATTAAATCAAGTAGCTTAAATGTTACATCAGAAACAGTAAAACATGCATATGGATTCGAACCAAATGAAGACAATACAGACAGAAGGTCATTCGAGTATTATAAAGTATCTTTTAATACAAAAAGAGCATGGAGTATAATTGCAAGAAAAGACAATAATAGTAACGTATCACGTAAAGCGCATGAGAAAAATGTAGAATGTATTACACGTTTCTTCAATGAAGCAGATATAATTCCACAATGGGTTCATGTAATCGGTGAAAAGATATATGAAAAAGTAAGTACATGCCATCATGAAATCGAATGTAATATGGAAAACTTGAAAAAAATAGAAAAGCAAGGATTCGCTAAAATAAGAGTAGGATATTGGGATATTGAGACATATGGATTAGAGCACAGTTTTCCAATATGTACAATCGGTTTGACTGTAAAAACATATGGAAGTAGCAGAAAACGTATGGTTTTACAAGTTGGAAAAACAAGTGAAATCGAAGGAGTACATGTTATTTCATGTTTGAATGAAAAAGAATTATTGATAAAGTTTAGAGATTTAATAGTTGAAGAGGACCTAGATGGTTTGGTGACATACAATGGAACGAATTTCGATGAAGAATTCGTAATCGCACGAGCAAATATTCTTAAAGCTGAAAATTTCTTTTATTGCTCTCGATTTGCATTTAGAAAATGTTTTAGAAAAACAATACCATTATCTTCTGCTGGAATGGGGGATAATGAACTTACAATATTTGACACACCTGGTATTTGTCATTTTGATTGGTATATAAAATTTAAAATTGAGGACAAAGAACCTTCTTACAAACTAAACTTCTATGGTGAAAAATATTGTGGTGCTGGAAAAGAAAATGTAAAATACTGGGAAATTCCAGGACTAGCAAATGGTTCTCCAGAAGAACGTGCACGTCTTGCAAAATATTGTGGAGTGGATTGTGATCTTCTTGATGATTTGGAGGGAAAAAGAAATATATTTTCAGACTTGTTCAACTTGAGTGCAGTATGTTTGATACTACCACAATGGGTTTACTTTAAAGGACAACAAGTTAGATATATTTCACAACTATTGTGTAAAGCAAGAAAAAAGAATATGATATTAAATGTCCCAGAAATGGGTTGGAGTGGAAATGCAACAAGTCAGTACGAAGGCGCTATTGTATTCGATCCAATTGTTGGATATTACGAAAAAGAACCCGTAAGTGTTTTAGATTATGCATCACTTTATCCTTCGATTATAATGTCTCATAATTTTTCACCAGATACACTTGTACAGAAGGAAGAATATAAAAATTTAGAAGGTGTAGAGAAACATATTATATCAGGAAAAGATATTTCTTATGAATTTACAACAAAAGTAAAAGGATTATTACCAGAAATGTTGGAGGATTTAATGTCTGCACGTAAACAGACTAAGAAAGAACTTAAAGTGGCCCAACAAAAACTTGAGACAGAAACTGACCCCGAAACAATAAAATTACTTGAACAAGAAATTCAGAATCTTGATGGTAAACAAAAAGCACAAAAAATTTCGGCCAATTCTCTTTATGGTGCGATGGGTGCATTCGTATCTGGGACATATGTTTGTTTAGGAGCTGCTGAATCCACCACAAATATGGCAAGAATAATGTTGATTCAAACCAAAGAATTCTTGGAAAAAAATTACGATTGTACCGTGGTTTATGGCGACACTGATAGTTGTATGGTAAAGTTCAATGGTATTACTGATTTACAAGAGAGTGGAAAGCTTGCAAGTCAAGCTGCACAAAAAATGACAGAAGAATATGCTCAAAGTGGTTATCCTAAAAAAGTACTAGAATTCGAAGACACTTTGTTCCCATGTCTATTTTTATCAAAGAAGAGATATATTGGATACATGTATGTAGAAAGCAAAGACGGTACAATGATCCCAAAAGGAATTTATTGTAAAGGTGTTGAAACTGAAAGAAGAGATATTTGCAAATTCGCAAAAAAGGTATATTCTGACATTATTGATGGTCTCATTGTAAAAAGAGATTTAAATACAGCATTACAACAATTTGACAATAATATGAAAAGATTGATAAATAAAGAAGTTGAATTTGAAGAATTTATATTAAACAAATCATTATCAAAAGATTATAAAGACCCAGAAAATCAACCACATTATATGGTAAATGAAAAAAAAAGAAAACGTAATCCAGGAAGTGAGAATAGTATTGGTGAAAGAGTTGATTTTGTTATTGTAGAAGGACCTCCAAACTCTAAGATGGCACAACTTGCAGAAGATCCAGAATACGTAAAAGAAAAAAAACTAAAGATAGATTATGAATGGTATTGTACACACCAGGTCAAAGAACCAATCACACGTTTACTCGGCCCCATAGATAATGTTCCAAACGATTTATTCAAACGGTACATTGGAGAATTAAAAAGAATACGACTTAATTTTACAAGTCTCGATTCGTTTCAGTCCGAAGAGAAAGAAGAAAGAGTTTTGATGTTGGCATCAAGTAGCAGTATTTCAAGTCAAGCTTCCAACGAAAAAGGAGTAAAAAATAAATCAAAACAAACTTCAATATTTGATTTTGGGTCTACAACAAATCATGATGAAGATGTCATCAAAATACCTAAACTATCGTATCAACCACCCAAACCCAATAATAAAAAAAAGGTTAAAAAGTAATTTTAAACGGTCTTGTGTAATTTTAGTTTATTTTTAAAGTTCTCAAAAAATTTGAGCACCAACACGAATCAAACACATCAAACACGAATCAAACACATCAAACACGAATCAAACACACAAGACGATGAGTCTCCAAAACACTATTTTGGCAAAAAGAAGGCAAGATATGCTGAGCGGTGGAATGTTTCACGTGTTCAAATGTTTGCAAACATTTGAACACTCGCAAGATATTTTGATAGGAGATGAAACATTGCATAGTATTGATGCAAAAGATATTCTTGCATTTACGATTGCACATTCAGCATTTTGTGACGAAGCGCATATATTTGGGGGGTTTTTGTGTTCAATATATAGCGGTTTAGAATATGACGATTTGGATATTTTGTTCGATTCGAGAAAGGCTGCTATTAGCTTTATGAGAAAAATTCCAAGTATACTTGAACTTTTTCTAGGTTTGGAATTCCATGATTTTGAAATAACTTTGAAAAAAAAGGAATATTGTTCATCGTTACACGTGACAGCAAAGATAGGTAAAGTGATGACACAATTAACAATTGATATTGTTAATTCCGAAGAATGCAGTCCCCAATTCCAAGGTGGTGGTGTCTTTTTTCCTGTAACATGGGGAAGAATGCTAAAATATCGTCCAAGAAATGGACTGAACTGGAGAATACAATCACCGATTAAAAACTATTGCAAAATTCCAAGCATAGATTACATCAAGCATAATCTTTCACAGTCAAAAGATATCTTAAACACTTCTATAAGCTGTGGTGGATGGAATAAAAAGAAAATACAACTATTTGAAGAATATTTCAGATTAAAAATTGAAAAAATGAAGAAACAAGGATACGTTATTAGTGGAAATTATGACGCTTACATAAAAAATGTATTCAACTAGTTGGATCGTGTGCTGCGAATGGTTGTCGTAATGAACGCCTGGTCCGAGGATCTGGAAGTCCTGGATTCATTTCATTTATCGCGGGGCCTTGTGCATAATTTGGCGGGGGAGTAGGTTGTGTATTCTGGGAATCTGTAATTTTAGAAACTAAACGCTGCATCATTTGGTTCCGTGTATTGATATTCATGCGCCTGTCTTTATATACTCTTTCTTCTTCATTTGTTTCTATATTTGTAGCGGTTAATTTAGGTGTTTTCAAAATTGCATGTTGATCATCACGTACAGACACTCTGACATCTACCTGGTCCAAACTTTGCTTGTATATATTAGTATCATTTGCTTCACTTTCAGGAATCTCTATATATTGATCGGTCAACCACACCTCACTATAAACAATTTCAAATCGTTTTCCTTGAATTACTATTATCTCATTTTCAACAGATCTATATTTTTTTAACGCCAACTCAAAATTAAATACTTCTCTCATATTTTAAAAATACAATTAAAATATACAAAGTTGTTTTATGTTAATTTTTATAATTGTTCCTTCATTTTTATTAGAATCATAACATCATTGTGTATATCATAATCAGTTCCATGAATTTGTTCTATTTGTTCTTTGGGATATTTTCTATTAACTTTAAAATCCAAAAGACCATTTTTTAATTCAATGGCTGCCACATATATAGAATCAAGAGCCAATTTTTCATTTTTTATTTCTAATAAATGAGGAGAACCATTCTGTATCTCAAGGGCCCTCAGACCAATTATTCTTGTACATTCGTATTTTGTTAGTTTTTGCATCAGTTTCTTTTTAATATTTTGAATACAATAAATGGTAAAACTGATTAAAGGTATTCAAATTAAAAGTGGGAAAACTGTAGAAGGTGAGTATAAATTTGTTCATTGTGCGTTCAATAACTTGGAAATAAGAAGCGACTATGATACCGACTTTGTTTTAGAAAATGATATCTTGGAAAAAATTATTCCCGGAAATATGGGAAGTTTTATATATCCAAGTGACGCAATCTTACGTTTCAAAGATAATACGGTAATAAACAAGTCTATATTAAAAAGTTTAATGAAGGATGGTAAACTTGCAGAAAAAATTTACGACAGTCATAATTTAGTATTTGATGTTCCCACAAATAAAGATATTCAAGAAGAAGATGATGGAGAAGAAGAATGTGATCTAGAAGAAGAAAATGAAAGTGATAATGAAGATAATTTCGCCGACGAAGAAGATGAATGGGATGGTGAAGAAGATGATGTCTCAGATGAAAATGAAGATAATACTGGCGAATACTGAAATAAGTTGAATTGATGCCATAAAAAAAAATATAATGATTATACAAAAAGAGAACATGACGTCACAACAAAATCTATACGATCCAGATCGTCTTCAAAAAATAGGTGAAATTATGCCTGGATTAATTAGTTTTGCACAGAAAGGTGATGAAATAACTCTAGGACTCGTAGGAGATCCATCATTTCCAGATGCGTATCGTGGATCGAGACCAGTTGGGGTAATTGAAAATATAATTAAAGAAAACGACACAACTGTTGTACAAGCGAGAATGGAAGACGGACAATTAATGAATTTACCATCAACCACCGTAGGTGCTTATAATACATGGGAATTCACAGACAATGGTTTTAACGCAGTATTAAAAAGAGAAGAAGAAAAAGTTGCTCGATCAGAATCTGCTATTCAATCAATAGTTCCTGAATATAGGGGAACTAATGACGATTTAGAAAAACGTATAAGCAATTTAGAACAAACTATGAGACAGTATGAAATGACTCAGAAAACATTCCGATCAACTGTTGTTTCTACATTCAAAGAGGTTGCAAATGATGTTAATAATTTAAGCGAAAAACAAGGTCTCGAAACCAAATTTTGTGGCACACTTGTAGGAAGATACGATGAGGTTATGAAATCGCGTTCAGAATCAAAATTTAGAGGTTCTGAAGAAAATGAAGATGGAGAAGAAGAAAATAACTCATCAATCGTATCATCAGAACAATCCAGACACGAAAAACTAAACTTCAGTGATGATGATGAAAGTCTTATCTCGGATGAAGACTAATTAAGATTTGTTACTTTGATATACTGTGCCAAAAGAGTATACCTATCTTTCCAGATCTGTATTTCTTCTTCATGATCTTCTTTTATTTTTTTAATTTTATTTTCATAATCCTTTTCTATTTTTTTTACATATGCTTTATGATTTTGTTTTATTCCTTCAATTATTTCATTATAGTGTTTTTTTAAACCTTCATTTTTTATATCATAATGTTTACGTTTTTGACCAATATCTTGAATTGTTTTTCTTTTCTTTTTAACATTTTCATAAATTTCTGTAGATGGTAAAACATTTGTCATAAACTTTTCGGTTACTTTGCTTCCTTTGTCCGGAAGACTTCCGAATACTAAAGATTGTGATAACATATCATCAGGAAATTTTGAAACAAATCTTCCAAATTTCCAAACAGATTCTTCTATGTCATAAAATACATTTTTATCCTGCATTTATTTATACCAACATTTTATATGGAGTAAAATACATAAGATCAGTCATTGAGGTAAAAAAAAGTCTAGAGTCTTAGAGTCTTAGAGTCTTAGATGATATAAAAGTGATTTTTTTAATGAACTTATCAATTGTCATCAAAACACGAAGGAAGATCGAAGAGTGAGGCAGGCATTCTTCCATGCTGATAAGATGTATTGATATAATTTACATATGTGGGGATAATTGCCATGCCCAAATCAATGACAACTATTCTTGCGAGTGTCAACCAGAAAAGTTTCTTTGAGGCTTGCTCTTTTGATAAATCTTCAAACATATTTGTTACTTGATTCAAAGGAAATGATTTTGAATCACACTTGCCACTCTCGCAGCTAAAGAAAGACTGCCATGCAAGCATAATACCCAAAACAGTAATCAAATCGTTCAATCCACCTCTCCAGGAATCTCTCATAATTCTTGCTTGTTTACATTTTTCTTCCTCGCTCTTTCCTCTCAAATCACTAATCGAACCATCCTTTGTCATATCTTCTATCGCCTTGGAACCAACAGCCATATACACCAAGAGTCCTGCAACCACAGCATATTTTGATTTGTTATCCTCCAAAAGTGGTACTATCATCAGCCCAACTGCAGCTGTATCTACAATATGTGCAAGATGGCCAGTTACGCGAGAATTCCATCTACAATTACCTACTATACAAAGTTCAGCTTCGGAGAAACGTGATTTGTCTTCATGAAAAGAGAACCAATCAAGAACGACAATCAATAGTGTTATAAATAATTGAATCGGGTATGAATACCATGATGGTGATAATCTAAGAATATATGGTATTACGATTGCGTATCCTAATATAAGACTACCCGTGTGTAACTGAGGGTTTTTCTTAGATTCACCCATGAAATACGAATAAACCTGCATAGCCGTCAATATAGCGACAAGAACACCAACGACAGTTTTATAATCTTTAGGTGTTTCTATTGTCATTTCTTGTAAGCTTTTAGTCACATTTTCTTCTACATTTTTTATAATTTCTGGAGTCGTATAGGTGTACTGAAAATCCGTATCCATATTTGGAATCTTTTTCTTTTAAATATATGATAAAAAAATATGTTTGCACATTGATATCAAAAATGATATTTACTATAAAATGATTAATAAAAAATACTATACAACTTCTTTTTTCTTTCTTCTTGTTAGTATTTTGATAACATTAAAAAAAACAACATATTTAAAAAAAAATATAGAAGATAAAAATGAAGAAGAATGTTCAAGTATTAAAAGCGTAAGCATAAATAATATAAACATTCAATACGAGGAACAGTGTGAGGATAAACATGAAATGTGTTCGGAATGGTCACTCGTCGGTGAATGTGATTCGAATCCCAACTTTATGTTAGAACAATGTAAAGAATCATGCAGAATATGCCAATCTAAACGATGCCATGATAAAAATACAGATGAATGTATAAAACTAAAAAAAGACATTGGGTGTTATATAGAGGGAATGAAAGATGATTGTATGTGGACATGTTCATCTTGTGATGCAAAAAAAGATGTAAAAGAATGTATACGTAATCCAGAACATCAACCATCTATAAAAGTAAATACAACAAATGAAATGTTTGAAGGAATTTCAAAGTTAAATAATGCAAAAACACATAGTAAAAATCCTTGGATAATAACTGTAGATGATATTGTTCCAAATAATACTTGTGATAAAATTATAAAAAATATATATGAACAATATTGGACACCATCTATTGCAGGTGATGGTAAAGGAAGTGCCAGAACATCATCGACATTTTGGTGCAACAATAGGTGTAAAGAAAATACAATATTACTGAGAAATTTCGTAAATGATCACATGAAAATAAATGAAGAATATGCAGAACCACTGCAAATTCTAAGATATAAAAGTGGACAATTTTACAAAGAACATCATGACCAAAATTCACCACGCTCGTCACCATGGGGAGAAAGAATATTTACAGTTTTCTTTTACTTGTCAGATGTTGAAGAAGGTGGCGAAACAAATTTTCCACGTCTAAATATAACAATAAAACCCAAAAAAGGAAGTGTTCTTATATGGCCAAATATAATGAATGATGATCCAAACAAACGTGATGAAAGAACCTTTCATGAATCATTACCTGTTATTCATGGAACAAAACACTCTGCTAATTATTGGTTGCATTTGTATCCATTTGGTTATTATTCACAGTATTGTCGTAATAGTGCTTATTATGAAAACTGGTAATATATTCATAATAGCACATTAAGTTTTAATAAATATTTGTTTTGAAACACTGTGTTCAGTAAAAAGGATGTGCATCAACAAAAAAAAATAGTTGAAATAATAAATGTGGAAAAGTGAAAATAGATTAAAATTTATTAACCAGAAATATCGTTCGGTTCCTACTTTGCAACAAGCGGCGGCTGTAGCTATCGAAGATATTAGAGATTATGTATTACAATATATTGTGGAAAATGAGCCGGAAAAGATATTTGAAAAGTTTCCACAGTTGGATATGAAAGACATTTTACAAAATGCGGGTTTTGAATTCTCGGAGCCCGAAGTATTTCATCATATTACTAACGATATTACTCACTTTGATATTTCGATTGTGAATGATTTGGCAAATTTACCGCTTCAACATTACCAGACTTTTAATTTTGGAATATTCGGGCATTTAGATATGCTGTCACAGGAAGAAGAAAATGAATTCTTACTTCCGTGGTCTGAAATAACTGAAGAAGTTGTAGATGAAGCAATACACGAATACGAAGAGTCGGCGGAGCCGGTTGAAGATATCGAACATCTTGTTGCCTTTTTCGAACAAAACTCTAATCGTAAGGTGGAAGCGTGTGCTGAAATGCAAGAAACAAATGTAGAATTTTATGAGATACTACAAAGAGTAAGATTCGAAAGAATTAATCCCGATATTGTTCATTTAGATACTATGTATTGGCCTGTTGCAGTACAAAAAATCAGCAAACATTTATTGAAATTCCATGAAGCGTTTAAAAATTGTTTTAGATCAGGAAGGTCCTATTATTACGAAGGACTGAGTATAAATGAAGATAGAATTAGAATAGATTGGGGAAGTTGAACTCTTTTATTATACAAAAAATGAAATACGGAAAGTTAGCACATATCTGATGACTTTATATATGATGGTAAAACAGTTATTTTTTTTACCAAATAAAAAAAATGATTTTACTGAGTCTGATACATTTTTCATCATGTCTACAAACCTCAAATACCGAACGATGGAATTCGTTTCTAAATTTCGGTATAAAAAACGTGGTTAATGATTCTTATTTGGTACACGTTGTGTTTAAAAATGAATCACCATATCCTGTTAATATTTTTAAAACAAGCAACACTGAAAACACTATTAATTCTAATGGTGTCATTGAAGCCACATTAGATATTGGTGAGAAAAGAAAAATATCATGTACTATCGGGGATACATTCTTGGCAAAAGTAAACTCACCGAATACACCCTATGATAATTTATTATTATTGGCATATGATGTGTCGCGTGTTTATGTAAACGATTATAGTTGTCCAGATAAAGAATTAATATTATGTGATAGAAAACCATTTGAAGGTAATATGCGATGGACGCCTCCCGATTCATTAATGTTTAGTAATTTTGTAAATTATGATACAAGCTTATATTTCTGGGACGGAGTTTGTGAAGAATATATTGAAAAGTTAAGCCACCTTCAAGATTATCATATAATGTCGACAATTGGACATACTTTTCGTATAAGAAATTCAAAAACACAAAAACTATTGATAGAGTATAAATATGAGGAAGTAAGCATAAAAGGACTGGAAAATGATAACGATTATGAAATATCTGAAAAAGCCACAGAACTTTTTGATACTATTTTGTTACAAAACCTTAAAAATAGTATAAATAAACAAAAAAATATGATACGAGAGTTAGAAATCAGGACCAATGAAAAAAATATTAATACATGTTAAAATGAGTGCGAATACCGAAAAGATAACTGAACATTTGAATAAAACAAATATAACACAAACTAAAAATGTTTTATTAATGAGACATGGGGTATCGTGTTCGAATAGGACAACAATGACAAGTGATGTTAGAAGATGGATGCATGTTCAGCCATTACTCACACTAAATGGGATCGATCAAGTCACAAGATCTGTCGAAAATATTAAATCAAATGCTTATATTGATGAAGATTTTTACATAGTTTGTTCAATGCTTCCACGTTCTTTGTTTACTTCGTGCATTGTTGCAAGTCTTTTAAATATAAAAAAGGTGCATGTTTATCCTTACATTGGAGAACAGTATAATTTTGCTGACATATTAAATAAAATTCAAAACAAATCTAGTCAAAACTTTTCAACGCTGGAAGAAAGTCTTCTTTACGCAGAAGTTATAAAATATATAATGAAAAAAATAGGCTTGAACGCACCTGACATAGACTTTCGTACAATAAGTAACGAACTCATTAAAACAAATTTATTTGATCCTTTACCAAATCCAATTAGGGATGTATGTACAGATCTAAGTAAAATTTCAGATATGATAGATAATATAAATGCAAAAAACATATTGATTGTAAGTCATGGTGATACACTAGATAAACTAACAAATACCAAATTATGGAATACTGCAAAGAAAAATTCCGGAAATCCATTCAACGCAAATTGTTCATTATTAAAGTGTGAATATGTAAATAGAAAACTTGTGAAAAGTGAAAATTTAGTATTAACACTATATAGAGATGTATGCGAAGAAGTTTTTAAACCCATACGAGATGAATATAATAAAAAAAGAGATGACCCTCTTCTTGTCGAAGGTGAAAGTGATGAGGAA
>MDTA01183366.1_pt1 | contig 17731 bp, 19 predicted proteins | sample 811151 | NCBI WGS metagenome assembly MDTA01 (sample SAMN05326648, study PRJNA326480) | marine metagenome | isolation source: seawater | place: Indian Ocean: South | collected 2010
TCAAAGAAAGATATTATTAATAAATGGAATTTCCCTATTGAAAAAGGAACGAAAATCATTCATGAGAACATGATACAGATTCTAAAAGATAAAGAATCAACAGGAATAGAGGTTCATGAATTAATACATCTACTTAATTTGCGAACCAAAACCAAAAAAATAAATTTTAAATTATATGGTAAACGGAAAACAATTTCATCATATATAGATTATTATTATACGAATATAGTCAATTTCGCTGATTCTTTTATGGTTTATAATGTCGTCTATAAATCAGGGAAAGTCTACATAAAATTAAATGAAGAAAATGAAGATTCTTATGTAAATCCTATGAAAAGGAGTCAACATGATGGTTTAGATAATTGGGAGTTCATTGATGTCCCATCCGTTCTAAATTGTGATTAAGATAAAAGAATTCTTTTATTTACATTAATTGTCTATGTATATATTTTTGTTGAGAGAAATAAAGAGCTAATAAATAAGAAAAGATCCCCATAAGTAGATGAATAGTGTGGGATGGACATTTCATATTTGAACCAATCATCTTATTGACCGAATTTAAGAACTGACAATGTGATGTGTGAGGGAACAATCCCCAAAAGACAGCATTTATTAAAAGAAAGCCAACAAGAACAGAATTATCCATTTATATTATATAACATATTTATTTTATTATGATTATATATATGAAACTAACTAATCATAAAATGATGCTCTTAACTACGGTAAGTTTATTCGCATTGGCTTTGGGAGTATATTTAGCTGAAGGTGTAAATCAGTCATGCGTGGGTGGGGTAATTGCAGGTACACATTTCAGAGAAAGTGATACTAAACCTCCTAAAATTATCCGTAGGTGTATAAGACCAGACCCAAATAATCAGGGTGAAACTCTATGGGAAGGAATGCCGTGTACAAATGAAAATTCACCAAACGCTTGTGATGGAGAAGGTACGTGTATTCCCACAGACAAGGGTGGTTATTGTAAAATGGACGATGGAGGAAACAAGGTCTATAAAGATGGAGAATTAAGAACTACTATGTTTTTAGGGACTTCCATCGATCTCGAGAACCCAGATTCGTATGAAGGGGATGAAGATCTTGACTTAAGTGGTGAAGATCTATATGAAAGAAGAAGAGCTGAGAGAGATGAAGCGATTAGAGCAAAAGAAGAAGAACGGTATGGAAATCTTTATACTGAAGAAGAAGAGATGATAAGTGATACTCAGGAAGTGCTTTGGTGGATTTATTTCATCCATCTAACCTTCATATTACTATTATCTTTAGCACTTAAGGAATCACTATCTCTTGTAATGCAATCTTATACAGATACTATTGTCTTAAAGTATCGTCAATTCCAGGGATATTAAGATAAAAAAAGAATTCTTTTATTATTTAATTCTCTTTATTGAAATAGATATAAAAACCAGCAACGATTGTGAATATCGCAAAGATTTTTCTTAAGAGATCAGTGTCAAGACCTAAAGAATACTCTGCCGATACAGATGCTGCGATCGTGAATACCATTGACATATAGAGAGCCTCCCATACAGCAACATGGCCAGCCTGCCAAAACCTCATTGTAGCGCCAACCCCTATAGGCGGGAGTAACATGAAGAGAGAAGTCCCTATTCTTTTTTTAAGAGAAAAGATACCAAAAAAGCTTAATAGTGGAACAATGAGGATCTCACTCCCCGCACCTATAGTCCCTCCCGCCAGTCCTGAAATCATTCCCGTTATTGTGAGTCCTAAATACAGATTATTACTCATTTATAATTATAGTTATTTTTTATTTCTTTTTTTTCTTTTCTTTATTTCTTTTTCTTTTTCCTGAAATTGAGTAGATTTTTCTGTCACTTTATGTTGTTCCATCATTATATGATTATTAATAGGTATGTCGTTAATTTCTCTCATTCTCTTGTAAATCAAATTTAGTTCATTCGATAACTTGATATATGACCTTAAGTTATCTTTATGTTTAGCATCATCTTCTATATCCCTTAATAAACTCATTAATTTATTCTGTTCAGCAAGTATATTAATCCTCTGTTCATGTAAATTTTCTATTTCTTCTTTTCTTTCTTTTAGATTATTTTGTTTAATGTATGTTTTTTTAGTATTCTTCATTATTTTTTTTCGAAATTGAGAGAATCGCTCAAATTGTTCTATTTCTTTTTTTATATCTATTAAATCTTTAATACTATCATAATTATGCGCTTTTTTAAAGAATTCATTTGTCTCTATTTTAAGAGTCTGATAATTTATATATTGAGCTAATTTAAGATTAAATTGAGTAGCGCATTTTCCCGATCTTCCACCACAGCTAAAAATGAGCTCATTATCCTGAATCGTAAATACCTTTTCTTTATCACATCCTGCGCATTTGGTATCTTTTCTTTTCAGAGAAGCTTTAATTCTTTCTGAGAAAAAAGTATTAAGATATTGTATATATTCATCTTCTTTAATTTTATCTTCATCTGTCATTATATTATAAGAAAATATTTATTATTAATATTTTTTCATTTGTTCATAAAGCGATTTTATTTTCTTTTCTCTTTCTTCTTTATCTTTCTCTTTATTTTCATATCGATAATATAAAAAAAGAATTCCTATAATGATTATTAAAACTATAATGAGATTAATATAGAAGACCTTTCTTTCATATACCTCTATCGGATTTATCTTTTTAAAAACCACTTTATTTTCAAAGATTCTGTGATCAACAAGCTGAGGTCTGGGATTATTTTTTTTCATAGTAAATAATAATACATACGTATTATTCTTATCGCTTAAACATACTTACCATCGTTGTATATTTGATAATTATATACGAAAAGGCCAATTATTGCTAATGCTAACCATAAAGGAAGTATAGTCTGTTCATTCTTAAGACCAAATTCTCTGAATTCACCGGATGAATTATAAAAGCAAGGTAATTTCATCTCATGAGCAATACATCCCGCTATAAGAATAGCTAAAATAGATAATCTTAATTTATTATCAGTCATAATATATTACTAAACTAGATAATAAATAAAAGAATTCTTTTTTAAAGATTAAAATTTCCCTGATGTGAAATTAGATGAATTTGATTTACCCCCGGGGGTAAAATTACTTAAAAGTATTCGACTAGTATTATTCATAGAGTAGTAAATATGTCAGACAAAATGAAACAAAAGATCGATAGAGAAATGAAGATATTTTATGATAATTTGAGAAAGGAATCATTGGGATCAATAGTTACATTTCTAGTGAATCTCAATGGTAAAGCAGGGACATCCGCACCGTGTCCTCTTCAAAGAACTTCAGTTGGAGATAGGTGTTGTATTTATCTATCAGAATTAAAAAAAAATAATCTATTCAACATTAAGTTCATTGATGTTTGTAATAAACACAATCTATTCGAAGGAGGATGTTATATTATGATAGATAATGAAGAGCTAGAAGAGTTAATTAAATCAGGAGAATCAGGTGAATCAGAAGAATCTAAGTATCTATTGGATAATCTAGGTGGAGATAAAAACATAGCATCGCTTATTCTCATCACATCTGAAAAAGGCGATAGTGGTTCTTCTAAAGCTAGAGATCTATATGAAAGGGTCGCTAAACCATACATAGAAAATAAAGGACTGATACCATTATCTAGGAGGCCAGATGCAAAGGAGATGCCTGGTTCTATCAGTCGTGGAAATGAAAAGATTATGGGTCACTATATTGTAAACCTCTGTGGAGGGTCAAATAAATCAGTCTGCATACCCAACATAAAATCCGCTAATGGAAAAATTAAACCCGAATACCAAATATTTAATCCTTCACATGACTACTGTCCTGAAGATATAAGATTTGACAGAGATTGTAAATTTATTTATCTTCTTTTACACGCAGGTGATATTTACGATGTAATTGAAGAATCTAAAGTCAATGATTTACGTTCTCTTCTAAAGAAGCATCTACAATCAAGAGACTATGAAGATGGAAATTTATATGATAAAACTATCGCATATGAATATGGAGAAAAAAAGGTGAGCTTCATTATTGACGGGATCCTAATTTGCCCTCTTACGAAAAAAGTGATTACTCTTCGTGAATTTAAAAACAAAGAAGATCCTATTCAGCTATGTCATGAAGAGAGTGTGGCTCATCGTCGTATCTATTATGATAGTAAAATGAATTGTATATCTACTGCAGCGCGTCCTAATAATCTTTTCTTGGGATTTAAATTGGGAAATATGCAACAGCAGAATATGACAATAAATGAATATCAAAATTACATAATTGAACTCTCAAAGAAATTTCAATAATTATAACTCCGTAAATTCACAATTATGACTCTCTATATGCGTTTTGATACAATCCTCAAATAAATCTTTTCTTAATTCTATTCCAACACCTATCCTATCTAGTTTATTAGCAGATATAGCTGTAGTAAAACTACCACCAAACATATCTAATACAATATCTCCCTTATAACTATAATAATGTATTGCCATATCTGGTATTTCCATTGGGAATGGAGCAGTATGACCTAATTTATTTTCTTTTTTATTATTGATTTTTATTACAGGATTTATTTTCACTATATCTCTTCTCCATTTTTGTGTTAATTCATGTGGGACTAATGTTTTACGATTCTCTTCTTGACTTGTCATTATAGTTTTTAGTGAAAATCTTTTTCCTCTATTAGATTCTGATCTTTCACAGTTCATATTACAACATTCCCAGGATCTTAAACCTTTAATAGTATAACTATTTGTTCCAACATTAAGAGAGCCACAGTCACTACATGGATATCTAACATCTTTTTCTAAGCGGTGTTTAGAGAATATTAATATATGCTCATAGCAATTACAAGAATACTGATAAAAAGGCCATGGCTTAGATTTATTTTTATGTCTAGAGCTTTGAACTTCGCCTTTATCCCATATAATGTCATCAATGTATCTGAAACCACACTCTTCAAATATAGTTATAAAATATGCGGGCAAGGGTATTTTTCTGTGACCTTCACACGAAAATTCTTCCATTTTATCATTATCAACTACATCACTTACATTAAAGACAAACACACGATGATTATCTAATACACGATAACATTCTTTTATCATAGTTCTCATATCATCCAAATAAGCCTTTAAATTGGGCCATAATGAATAGTCTCTAGCATTATAATAAGGTGGAGAAGTTACCATTAAGCCAACACTTTCACTAGGAAATTGTTTTAATCTATCTAAACAAGATCCCCATAATATCTTTACTCTGTTATCTTTTTTTATTGAATCAAGCAGAGTGATATCACTTAATCCATATTCATCATTATTCTTTAGTTTAATTATATCGCGATATACATTTGTAAAGTGATCTATATTTTTTTGTTTATGGTTATCAATAAATTCATAGTTATGTTTAAATAAATCAATATATTTTTTACTAAGTGTTTCTTCTAAATAATCTTTATTTTCAATGAATAAATCTATAGCTTTATTTTTATGATTCATATTTTTATCCCAAGAGATATCATAAGATTTTATTATTTCTTTCTTTACTAAATAATCGGGGAATTTATCACAGCTTTGATAGACTTTTTTTTCTTCTTCATATATTAACGTATCAAATCCCAACTCATTAACTATTTTATCAGAAGAAGTTAAGACAATAATATGTTTATTATTCTTATCTATCTTATCATCAATAGATAAATTATTATTTTTAAATTTTATCTCTAGTTCTTTTTTTTGAAAGATAGAAATCATATATAATCTTTTACCATTTTTAATCTTTTTTCTTACAATTATATGCTCTCTTCCTAAATTTATTTGATTCATATAAGAAACATCAATCATAAATGGAATCTTTAGTTTTAGAACCTGTTCAAATATATATGAATCCTGTTGATATTCTTCATTATTTTGAATATCCTCGGTTTTAGGTGGTCCTATATCTCCAAGAGTCGTATCTCCAAGAGTCGTATCCTCAATTTCTTTTTTTTTGCAAGGTTTTTTTCTTTTTAAGTGACTAGCATATCTTTTACTGCTAAAAAATTCTCTACCACAATTTTCGCATGTAAAAGTAACGCCTTCCATTTAATATATATATATGATTAAGATTAATATTTAAATCAAATTTGTTTAAATATATAAGGAAATTAAATAAAAGAATTCTTTCATCTAGTTCTCTTTTTAGAAGATTTCTTTTTAGTTTTCTTTTTAGTTTTCTTTCTTCCCTTTTTAGAAGATTTCTTTTTAGTTCTTTTTTTCTTTTTCTTCTTTTTAGAAGATTTCTTTCTTTTTTTACGAATCGCACCTCTATCACCTGTTTCATCGCTTTTTAGTTTATCATATATGAGTTTAAGACACGGGTTATCTCTAAAACAACTCTCAATTGTAATCGCATCTGATTCATCTAATGGAAGACCTACTTCTGTTCTAGAACTAGTTTGAGATAGAGGGGTTAATGGTGATGGTGAAGACCTTGGTGATGAGGATGGTGAATAAGATTCTTCTGAGGATGTTTTCTCCAATTCATCATCTACTTCCACAATAGTAGGCATTCTTTCAGGTTCTTCTTTTACCGGTGATTTTACTAAAGGTTGTGTATATACGGATGGTATATTATTTTTAAAATACATATATTCTTGTAATAATAATCTTCCTAGTTTCGAGTTCATTCTCAAAGATTCTTCAAGAGAAGAATGCTTATTAGCGAATAAAGCATAGATAAATTTCGCGAAATCATTTGACTTAAAGAGAGTTGGACCAAATCCTTCAACCCCATTTAGATTTAAATTTTCGGAATGATGATGAAGAAGCTGGGCAAGATCGATCAATTTCGTACTTTCAGACATCTCGAGATTTAAGGTCTTTTCAGAGTTAATGGACCAATCTCCAAATTCTCCTGTCTGATAATAACCAAACACCGTAAATACTCTATCAGGGATAAATATTCTTGCTTCTGAATCACTATTCTCAAGTGCGACGCCAACGCTTAAGAGAGGAAATTCCAAATCACCCTCAACATGAATTCCTTTAACACAGAGAAGGAAGTAAACAAAATAATGATCTCTGGGTGGTGTGTTAAGACCAGTTTCTCGCCAGATTCCTGCATAGAGATCTTTATCGGCATACTTAATACTCATTATCTTCACTTTAAGATAGAATCTCTCTTTATTCAGAGGTTTTGTTTGTTTATTTCCTTCTGGATCCCGAAAGCAAAGTCTTACGCCTCCTCTCATAGATTTCTCTAAGACAATTCTCATTTTGTTGATTTGTTCGGGAGAGGAAGAGTTGATGTCATATGGTATAATTTCTTCATCATCATAAAAAGCAATCATATCTCTCCGAAAACGACGATCACCACCTTTCTGTTCATATTCCTTATTAACCATTACCATTAATATAATAAGGAGTTAGATAAAAAAGAATTCTTTAATAAGATAAATAATTTAATTAAATAAATACTTTAATGACCAGATACAGAGGAAGAATACTGAAGACAACGAGGAGTATCTTCTCTAAAACACATCATTCGAGTACAGGCCCCTAATCGACCATTATTCACAGTACAAGTATTGCATCCGTCATACCAACGGATGCAATTCACTAGGGGATTCATACTCGGAAGACGGAATCTTACATTTGGTTCAGTCCAAGATCTTTTAGAAACATCAGATACGATTCCATTATCGGTTTTCTTTCCTTGAATAGAGACGATTAATTCAGCTATTTGATCATTGGGGATAGTAAGTTGGGCTATCACTATCTCTTCACCAATCGAGCTATCAATCTCAGGATCTATGAAGAATACTGCACCATTTGAGACCTCCATTTGAGAATCCTCACTCCAAGAACCAAAGGGTATTCCTACACTACCAAGACTACTAAGTTCATCTCCGTTCGTTAGACCAATAGTCAGCCAAGAGTCCCACTCAGCATCTGGAAAAGTGGTTATAAGTGAATTTTCTACACCTCCCAAGTTATGATTCACCGATAATGAACTTTGCCATGCCTTCGGAATGATAAATGTGTTTATTTCATCACCAAACAAAGCATAAATATTTCTGATCTCCATATTAGGTTTAAGAATAACTGATAGTCGATAAGTCGTATGACCGTCAATACCACCTTCACCACAACGAGTCATCTCAGTGATTCTAGGACAGAGATAGGTATGTGAATCACATGAGGGTTGAGTAATAGGACAAGCTGAATTAGATGAAGAATCGGGTCCATCAGCCATTGGAGAAGGTATGGAGGGAGGCATAGGAACAGGATAAGGAGTAGGGGCAGGCATAGGGGAAGAAATAGGAACTGGTAAATGAATATTATGGTCATTACATTCGCATATAGGACATCCATCTTTATTTAGTTTATGACCATCTTCACAGTACATCATACACATTACTTCAGAACAAGTCGGAGCCGGAGTCGGAGTCGCCGCCTGAGGCAAAGGATCTATAACTACAGGGGGCATCGGATCTACAGCTATCATATCACAATTCTGAGGACAAGCTATATTTATACCCTTTCTTTGTTGAAGTAGGCAATCTTCACAATCGCTCCAGTTATCTTCACATGGGGTTTCCCATTGTCTGATACACGAATTAGATGACTCACACCATGTATAGCCAGCACCAATTAGACAAGAATGGTCGTCTCTAGCTCCTCCAACAAGTCCCTGTGAATGTACATTATTAACATTAAAGATACTTAGAAATCCAATAATCTTAATCATAACCGATATCATTTATAATATAGGATATATTTTAAATCTTAAGTAAGATTCTTAAAATAAAATATTTATGTTATAGTATATAAATGAACAATTTAGGTTTTAATCCAGGCTTTAATCAGATCACAGGAGATATGCAATTTCAGCATCATCCAACTCAGCAAGGACCTCAAAATCAAATGCAAATGTATCAAAATTCTGGATACAGAAATAAAAGAGGGAAAATTCAGACACTGGTATTAGATGTTAAAGATGGACCAGTGAATATACTAAAAACAAATGCCGATGGAACAACCATTCCCGATACTGTAATAAGAACTCATTTAGGGAATGCCGATGAATTCAAAATAGATTTATTTGAACCACTTAAGATTGACACATTATCGGTCATTTCTTTAGATAACTTAATTACTTTCAATTGCAATTTATCCAATACGACCCAATCTTCAGCTTTTTGCTTACATATAAATGAATTTAATATAGAGACTAATGTTGCGGCAGAAGACAACAGGGATCTCCAAAATATTTTCAATTCTATTGTTATTCCCAATGAAAATAATGATATTGGGAACTATGGAGGGGCTGTCCTACACAAGAGCAAAAAGATGAATCATATATGTTATATTAATCCTTGCACTATATCATCATTGAGTGGTAGAATATCTAATTTAATAGGAGGGTCTGCATTCCACGGGATATCAGCTAATCTCGCAACAAGAACATACATATTATCTGGAATATCTACATTCACAGGTCCGGGTGCTACAACTCCAATTTCTAGGGATTCAAATATCACCGCCATTTCCGCGCCAGTTTTCGTCGATATATCTTCAGAAACTCTAACTATTCCAGCAGATATAGCACCTAATTCTGCATTTATTATCTTTTCTTCTACAAAAGAGCTCACACTTGATGATTTTAATGGAATTTCACCCATAACTATGACAATCGGCGGCACCGAATACACATTCAACAGCACTAATGGTTTTATGTTAACAGAAGGACACGGGAGATTTGTAGCTGAATTTAAGATAGAATCAGTTGAGTAATTTAACCAAAATTTAAATTATATATAATATATAAAATGAATAATCACCCCCCTACTGCACCAGCAACTACTCTTTCAGGATTAACAGCCTCAATAACAGAATTAAATATATTAGATGAATCTGCAGCATCAGCTGATGCATTATCAGCTCCTCAAGTAAACGTTGATGGAGTATTAACTTATGATTCAAATTTTCATACTATATCTTGGAAAACATTAGCAACTGTATGTTTCCTCAAAGGAACTAAAATAACTCTTCCAGACAAATCTCAAAAATATATAGAAGATCTCAAATTAAGTGAATTTATTTTAACTTACAAAATAGATGGTCTTTCAGATTTAAAAAAAGATGATAAAGCAAAGATTATGAATTGGTCAAATAAAGATATGAATGGAGAATTTAGCAAAAATCGAGTAAAAAACATATGGGTTAATCCAACAGATCGATATTTGGTTATTAATGATAAATTAAGAATAACTAATCTCCACATCATTCATGTAAAAAGAGATAATGAATACAGATTCTTACCAGCTGAAAAAGCAAACATAGGGGATTTCTTATTCACCGATTCAGGAGAATATGAACCGATTAAAACTATTGAGCAAATTCATGAAGAAACAGAAGTATACAATATTGAGGTTCGTCAAGCGAAAACATATTTCGCTGAGAATTATCTTGTTCATCATTTTTGTGAGACTTGCTCTGGTTTAGCAGGGAGAATTTAAATATCTATTATACTAAATAAATGCCTCTAATAGAAGGAACTCTTATCTTACTCAAAGATAAAACTACCAAAAAAGTAGAAGACATTAAGATCAATGATGAATTAATCACATTTGAGATCGAAGGCCTAGAAAACATACAAAATATGGATATTCTTAAAGATAAAGAATTAACAGAATTTAGTGGTTCTTTTAAAAAATCAAAAATCAAAAATATTTGGTTAGATGTTTCATCAAAGATATACAAAATAAACGATTCATTATTATTAGATGGTTCTCACTACTTATTCATTAAGAGAGATGATAAATATATATGGTCAAAAACAGAAGAATGTATAGAAGAGGATTCATTATTTAAGATAGATAATTCTTGGGAGAAAATAACTAAAATAGAAATCCTTGAGACTAAACAGAATGTATATAATGTTCAGATGAATAAAATATATAACTATTTTGCTAATGATTATTTAGTCCATAATGGAGCTCCCTGTGGAGCATCTTGTGCAGCTTGTGGCTCCTCCGGTGAAGGAGAAGGAGAAGGAGAAGGAGAAGGGGGGGGGGGAGGAGAAGGAGAAGGAGAAGGTGGGGGGGGAGGTTTTGGTTAATTTCATAAAAGATTTAAAAGATTAGATATTTTAAGTTTTAAATGACTTTGAGATGGGACAGATGTAATAAAATCTTTGAGAATATTGATAATGATATTGTATTACCGAATGATTGTATATTCACTTATTTAAAAAAGCCATTATCATTATCTACAGATAAAACAATTAAGATATATCATTTGCTCGACTCTTCTTTAACGAATAAGCTCAATGATAAACTGACGATGGGAATCATATTACAAGACGATAATAATATGATTACTCCACAAATATATACATCTTCTGAAGAACTTTTAAAAAATGACTATGATAAAGATAAGATATGGTTTTTAAAATATAGATACGGATGTTGTGGAAGACATATTCTCTTAAAAACAACTCATGATTTAAGATCTATTGAGATTAGTCCTAGATTTATTATTCAAGAAGGAATAACAAATTTAGATTTATATGAAGGCTATAAATATACTCTAAGAGTATTTACACTCATTCATGATAAGAAATTTTATTTATACAGAGGTTTAAAAAAAAGAGTTCATAATGAAAAATATGATAAAAAAGAACTAAACTATAGTGCTCAAGTGTGTGGCTCTAATTATTCTGAAAGAATTCCTTTATACTTAGATAAAGATAAAGATTTATATCAAAAATTAAAAGAACACTCCTTATTAGTAAAAGAGAAACTGAAAGATTTTATTGATGAAACAGATGAATTTAAATATCTTTTAATAGGTAATGACTATTTAGTAAAAGAAAATCAAAATGTTATCTTAATTGAGATGAATCCTTTACCAGATCTAGTTAATAACGAAGAAGTTAATAAAAAAGTTAACATACCTTTAATGAAAGAAACAATCAATTTAGTTATTCACAACCAAATTGATAATTATGAGTTAATAACCGTATAAAAGAATAAGTAAACCCCTTAGATTTTAAGATTATACAAATAATTTTCGCAAATGAATTCGCATATTTATTAGGGAAAAGAATTCCTTTATATAAAATCAAAGATAATAATTCTCTAAGAAAAGAGTAAAATAAAGAATCACCCAATTTACTAATATTTGGATCAGAAGAACTCTTTTTAAGAGGGAACACACCCGTCATAATCTAATAATAAAGCAAAAAAAAGTTTATCAAATTTTTATTTTTTAATCTAATCTTTTAAGGTTTGTTTTTTAAACAAGAGGTAAATCCCATCTCTTTCTAAAGACATTAATCATAGTTGAGGAATTCATTTCAGATGCTGATTGACACGTAAGAAGATCACGTATATCATCAATATCTTTTAGACATATACCCGTATTAATGTCAACAGTATACTCAATCGGATAACAAGAGTAATAATGAGAAGATTCTTCAACAATATCTGTCTGAATCTTAGGAGGGATCTGTAGATATTTTATCTTTTCAGGTTTACCCGAATCAGTATAATTCACAAATTTTATCTGAAACCAATCGCCCTGATGGGCTTGAGGGCAGCAACAAGATAAACAATCCTTATTTAATTTAGACAATTCTTTACCGTGTTCAGTAAAATACTCAAAAGAAAAAGCTATATCGGGGCTAAAGCTAACTCTATTATGAGCGAGAGGTGGAACGTGATATAAACGTCCACATAAGACACTATCAAGTGAAATTTTTTGTAAATGAGCAGTAATGTCACCTGTGTTTACAAAACGGACCCTTACTGAGCGTGGGTATTGCTTATGATTAATAGCTATCCAGAAAAGAGTACCCATGGGTCCACCAAGTGAATCTAGAACCTTAATTGGTTTTGCGTTGGATCTTCTCCAAATTTTCTGAATCATAGTGGCGGCTCTAGCTTTTTCTCTCCGAAGAGAATCATTTTTCAGATACTTCCTAACAGCTGACTGCATAAGTTTAACATACCTATTTGCTTTAGCGATGTCTTGGACAAAGAGAAGACGAAGCCCATATGGCATCTTATCTTCTGTTTCTTCTTCATTGTTCCATTCTTGAATCCGGGCTCTTTGTTCATATTCATCGCCATCATCATCTCGGGTGTCATACTCGTCAGATGGAAGAATTCTTTCTTTCAGTTCTCTAGATACTTCAGGGATCTTAATGTCTTCTATCAGAGGATAAATCCATTCTTGATGATCATCGGGTAAAGCACCAATCTTCTTAATTTCGTCAAAAATGAACTTCATCTTGAGCGTAGCCTCCATAAACCTTTCCTTCACGTGATCGGGTTGAGTTGAGCAAATGAGCTTGTATTCCAAATCAGAAACTTCTTGATTAAGAGCAAAATTCCTTTCTCGGTAGTAATCGCACTCATCACGAACAACTTGATTCATCTCAACTAGATCGTTATTTGTAGATTCTGCTTCAGACAATTCTTTCCTCAGGCCCGCAATCTCTTCACGTGCTTTTTTGTATGCGCCTTTTACTTCTTTTCTGTTAGCCTGAAGATCTTTTACTTCATTCTTTAATCTTGCTACTTCAGACTCAAACATATTGATTGTTTCCTTCATTATCTTCTTGTCTTCTTTGAGACCATCTCTTTCCTTCTGTACTTTAGCGAGTACAGCAGAATAGTAGTTCTCTTTTGGTGGGTGTGTCTTCCTTCCGGGCTCAAATTTCTGAGCCTTAGCCGAAAGTTGACTCATATTTAAAAGTGAAAGCGAAAGTGAAAGCGAAAGTGAAAGTGAAAGAGAAAGTATTGACCCAAACTCTTCACAAAAGTTGTTTAAAATTACTAACTTCTTAAGAATCAAATTTAATCTAAAAGAAGATATGAAGAAAAATAATTCTTTTAAGAGTGTTCATTCTTGGGATAAAGATAATTTAAATGAATTTGATTCTGTTCTTAGGATTAATTTAGTAAAACAAACACAACTGAAACAACTGAAACAACTGAAACAACTGAAACAACTGAGAAAACAGAAACTAGACACCGCACTAACTACGTTATACTCAACACCAGCATCAAACAGCCTAGACAAGAGTATATCTGCAAACGTAATGATGGTTCTCCGCAGCAGTGTGGTCACTGTCCAGCGCTACTTCCGTGGATGGAATCTTCGCAAGGAGCTTCCGAACATCCGAGCCGAATACTACTCGCGAATGGCCGGGGAAGGTCTTGGTCATCGGACTATCCTAAGAGGTTTCCGAGATAACCCCCAATACCCACTCCAGTATGTATCGATGGCTTGGTTAAACAATGAGTATGATGAAGAATCTAATCTAGGCTTTAGCCATCATCTCTGGGGCAAGCCACTCGAAGATAGAACTAGTGGGACTAAGGTGGGATTCTCTCAAGATTCTGATCTGCGCACAGAAGAGGAAACTCCAATGAGAGATTTTGATGGACCCAAACCGGAGAATCTCATCATTGGTAAGATCATTACTGAGAAATGGGCGGGTAAGTTGGAAGATGAAGCGGACTTTCATTCTCTCTTCCCAGAGATAACGGATGAAGAACTAGCAGCCGTTGTTGCTTACTTCTCAAGATCACTCACGACCCTCAAGAACGGCAAAGAAGTTATGATCTGGGATGGTTCTTCAAAGAAAGTCAAGCCATTCTGGATCACTGCTTCAGGGGGTAAGGGACAAGCCGCGCTTTTTGATGAGATGTATCGTCTACTTGCGATTGTATACAACGATATGAAAATCCGCTTCCTGAAAGAGATTCTGAAGAATCGTGAGTTCGAATGTGGACAATGTACTGTAACTCCGGTATCAATGGTGCCGGCAGTCCTACCCCGAGTTCCTTCTTACTAAAAAGCAACAGAAAACACAAAAAAAGAAAGCAGCAGAAAACACAAAAAAAGAAAGAAAAGCAGCAGAAAATACAAAAAAATGTAATATAAACTAGTTTTTTTTATTTCATAATGTTTGTTAAGAAATTAGTATTTATAGGGGAGAGGTGTTGTTAGCTTTCTAGATGAACTGGAGATATAATCTGTTTCCCAATTAAAGTTGTAGTTAAGATCATCTGAGTCTTTATCATAGAAATAGATAATTGGTCCTGGTTTCCCATTCTCATCATGTTCATCGGGAGATATGTAGTGATAATCTCTCTTTTTACCATACTCAATCGTATCCATTTCAGACCAGATTAGATCCCAGCGGACTTCAGGCTTAATCCAGTGTAGCGGTGGGCAATAGTTCTTCATAATTCTCTTCTTAAACCAGGTTACACCGGGACCCCATCCGCCAGTAGCCTCAGTTTCATCAATGTAGATTGTTGCATCTTCATATTCATTGGTCGGAATCATAGTTACACAATCTTTGAGTTCTTCAAGTTCTTCTTCTATAAGATCAGAATCATCGAGGAATTCTTTCTGTTTTTGAGGATGAAGAATTCTTTTATGTTTAGGCTTTACGGGATACTTACCTTGAGATTTCTTCTTCTTTTTCTTTGCTTCTCTGTAATTAAACGGATCAAGACCAAGTCGCTTGAGACGATTTATCCATCTCTTCTGTTCAGTTCTGTAATCATCTGAAACACACAAATCACATACATCATTTGGATTTTCTGAGGACCCTCTTCTTTCATTCACAACGATAATACCAGAATCATGGATAGAATCTTTTTCAGCGATTACATCCAAAATCTGATTTTCGTACTCAAACGATTTCTCAAGTGGAACACCATTAATCACTACATCAGACCAAGATACTTTCTTATTGTAAAGATGGCCATCTTTTTCACCTAGTTCTCGGTAATGGACAGGAATAAGATGTTTACCCGATGTGTAACCAGACTCTTCTCCCTGGATATCCATCTCAACGAATTTAAACTTTTCAGAATCACAGAAAGCCATATTTAAATTTCTTCTTAAATGTTTAAAGTGGAGTTAAAAAGAAAGAAATCAAATTTGCGTTAAAGAAGAAGAAATATTAAAGTATTCTTTTATAAAGATGCCACCTAAACAAGAACAGAAGCAACAACAGCAAAAACAACAACCAAAACAACAGCAGAGTAATCCTAAAGGACAACAGAGTAATCCTAAAGGACAGCAAACCAATCCAGATGATAATAAGATAGTTCAGATACCATTAGTAACATTAAAGAAATTTAGAGGTATATTTGAAGTAGCGAGTAATCGGGCTAATTGGAGAACCGATGAATTATTACCAGTTGGTTTAATAGTTAGAGATATTGATATGTTAATTAATCATTTCAGTAATCCTCCTTCTCAAGAAAAGAAAGAAGAAAAACAAAATCCTAAAGTATAATTATTTTATTTATCTTTTTTATTTATTTTTTTATTTATTATTCTTAATTATAATAAGAATAGTTATGTCTATATTTAGAAAAGCACAAAAGTTAGATGATGATAAAACAACAAATCCTAGGACAGGTAATAAAGAAACATTAAATGAATTATTAACTAAATTTAATAATAGAATACAAACAATAGAAGATGAAGGTGATGGAGGAGGTGATGGTTCTCAAGGAACTCAGGGGACTACAGGAACTCAGGGGACTACAGGAACTCAGGGGACTACAGGAACTCAGGGGACTACAGGGACACAAGGAACTCAGGGAAATACAGGAGAGAAAGGAGACAAAGGGAATACTGGAACTCAGGGAACTCAGGGAACACAAGGTTTACAAGGGAGTATAGGAACTCAGGGAACACAAGGGACCCAAGGATTACTCGGTAATTTTGGTGGTCACTCATATGCATACAGTACAAATACAACTATACAGACAGAACCCAACGTTGATTTAAATAATGGTAGAATAAGATTTAATAATTCAACACTAAACTCATCAACAGAGATTTACATAAGTGTGAATGATACAAATGGAAACTCAATTAATTCATTTTATGATTCATTAACATCAGGTATAGTAAGAATTTGTAAATTAGATAATTCAACAGATTTCTTAATTTTTAATATTACAAATTGTACACAAATAACATCAATTAATGATTATAAATTAACTGGATCAATTATTGCTTCATCTACAAATAATCCTTTTTCTAATGGTACAAATGTAATAATTAGTTTTTCAGTAAAGGGTGAAACAGGAACTCAAGGTGGTGATGGAACTCAAGGTCAGACAGGTACTCAAGGATCAGATGGAACTCAAGGATCAGATGGAACACAGGGTGGTGATGGTACTAATGGAACTCAGGGTACAACAGGGACTCAAGGATCAGATGGAACACAGGGTGGTGATGGTACTAATGGAACTCAAGGTGGTGATGGAACTCAGGGAAAAGATGGAACTCAAGGAACAGATGGAACTCAGGGAAAAGATGGAACTCAAGGGACTGATGGAACTCAAGGTGGTGATGGAACTCAAGGAACAGATGGAATTCAGGGTGGTGATGGTACCCAAGGTCAGACAGGGACTCAAGGGACTGATGGAACTCAAGGAACTGATGGAACTCAAGGTGGTGATGGTACCCAAGGTCAGACAGGGACTCAAGGGACTGATGGAACTCAAGGAACAGATGGAACTCAAGGTCAGACAGGAACTCAAGGAACAGATGGAACTCAGGGAAAAGATGGAACTCAAGGGACTGATGGAACTCAAGGAACACAAGGGACTCAAGGTCAGACTGGTACTCAAGGTCAGACAGGGACTCAAGGGACTGATGGAACTCAGGGTCAGACAGGAACTCAAGGAACAGATGGAACTCAGGGA
>MDTA01180170.1_pt1 | contig 17729 bp, 15 predicted proteins | sample 811151 | NCBI WGS metagenome assembly MDTA01 (sample SAMN05326648, study PRJNA326480) | marine metagenome | isolation source: seawater | place: Indian Ocean: South | collected 2010
TAATGGTAGAATAGAGGACTTAAGATTGGCTGCGGATCTTCTTAAAGGTAAAAAGATTGCCAAAAATGTGAGTGCAATGGTTGTCCCTGGATCAGGACTAGTTAAAGAACAAGCTGAAAAAGAGGGAATTGATAAAATTTTTAAAGATGCGGGCTTCGAATGGAGAGAACCTGGGTGCTCGATGTGTTTAGGCATGAACCCGGATCAATTAAAGCCAAAAGAAAGATGTGCATCAACATCAAATAGAAATTTTGAGGGCAGACAAGGTCGTGGAGGAAGAACACATTTAGTTAGCCCTGGGATGGCCATCGCAGCTGCAATAAAAGGTCATCTCACAGACGTTAGAGAAATATAGAATGGAAAAATTTAATAATTTAAAATCAATACCAACATATCTATCATTACAAAATATCGATACAGATATGATTATTCCAAAGCAGTTTTTAAAAACTATTAAAAGAACAGGTTTAGGAAAAAGCTTATTTTATGAAATGCGATATGATGAAAGCGGAAAAATTAATGTCGATTTTATTTTAAACAAAGAACCTTATAACAAGTCAAAAATTCTTCTAGCAGGTAAAAATTTTGGATGTGGTTCTTCTAGGGAGCACGCCCCATGGGCTCTTATGGATTTTGGTATTAAGTGTGTGATCAGTGCTAGTTTTGCAGATATTTTTTACAATAACTGTTTTAAAAACGGAATTCTGCCAATTAAAATAAATGATAAGATTGTAGTTGAGTTAGCTGAATACTCGAAGAGGAAAGAAGAAATTGAAATAAGTCTGGAGAAACAAGAAATAAAATATGGAAATAAAATTGTAAAATTTGAAATTGATGATTTTAAAAAGAAATGTTTGATGGAAGGACTAGATGACATAGCTCTTTCAATGGAGAAAATTAGTAAAATAGATGAGTATGAGAAAAAATTGCAAAACATAAAACCTTGGGTTTTAAACAATGGCTAAAACTAGGAAAATTTTACTTTTACCTGGTGATGGTATTGGTCCAGAGGTAATCGCAGAAGTCAGAAAAATACTAGAATGGATGAATAAAACAAAATCTTTAGACTTTGTTTTAAGCCAAGAGTTAATTGGAGGCGCATCTATTGATGCTAATAAAGTTCCAATAACAGATGAGGTCTTTTACAAGTCTTTAGAGTCAGACGCAGTAATATTAGGTGCGTGCGGAGGACCAAAGTGGGATAATTTAGAATTTTCAAAAAAACCAGAAAGAGCTCTTCTAAAACTTAGAAAAGAATTGAAGTTATTCGCTAACTTAAGACCGGCGATTTGCTTTAAACAATTAGTCGATTCTTCAACTCTCAAACCAGAAATTGTATCTGGTCTAGATATTATGATTGTAAGAGAATTAACAGGTGGTATTTATTTTGGTGAACCAAGAGGCATTGAGCCAATGGAAAATAATCAAAGGAAGGGTGTCAATACCCACACTTATACGACATCTGAGATCCATAGAATAGCAAGAGTAGCTTTTGATTTAGCAAAAAAAAGAAGAAATAAAGTCACTTCTTGTGAAAAATCAAATGTAATGGAAGCGGGAGTTTTATGGAGAGAAGAAGTCCAGGTAATAAAAGATAAAGAGTTTAAAAAAGTCGAGCTTAATCATATGTTAGCTGACAACTGTGCTATGCAGCTTTTGAGGTATCCAAAACAATTTGATGTAATATTAGCTGATAATCTTTTTGGTGATATGTTATCTGATGAAGCCGCAATGTTAACCGGTTCTCTTGGGCTTTTACCCTCTGCTTCGCTAGGCTCAAAAGATAAAAATGGGAGAATTAGATCTCTTTACGAACCAGTGCACGGATCAGCTCCAGATATAGAAGGTAAAAATGTAGCGAATCCAATAGCTACTATTTTAAGTTTATCAATGGCTTTAAGATATTCTTTAGACCTTGGAAAAGAGGCAGATCAAATTGATAAAGCTGTTCAAAGTGTTCTTGATCAAGGATTAAGAACAAAAGATATTATGTCTAAAAACATGAAAGAGGTGTCCACGAAAGATATGGGTGATGCAATTATTGCAAAATTGAAATAAAGTGGATTATTATGAATTTCGCAATTATAGGCGCCTCTGGTAATGTTGGAAGAAAAACGATAGAAATTTTAGATAAATCTAAAATAAAACTTGATAATCTTTTCTTAGTAGCTTCATCAAAAAGTGCTGGAAAAAAAATTACATTTAGAAATAAAGAAATTGAGTTAGAGGCTTTGGAAAATTATGATTTTTCCAAGGCACAAATTACTTTTTTTGCAGCAGGAAGTCAGATTGCTAAAGAGTGGGCTCAAAAGGCAGCAAAGAAAACTATTGTAATTGATAACTCAAGTTATTTTAGAATGCAAAAGGATGTTCCACTAGTTGTTTCGGAGGTAAATCCTGAAGCACTTAATAAACATAATAATATAATTTCGAATCCAAATTGTTCAACTATGCAAATGGTTTTAGCATTAAAACCTTTACATGATGAATATAAAATAAAAAGAGTTGTTGTTTCAACTTATCAAGCAGTGTCTGGGGCGGGAAAAGACTCAACAGATGAGTTGTTTGATCAAACAAAAGATTTTTTAGAGAATAAAAAAATTAATTCAAAAAACTTTACAAAACCAATTGCTTTTAATTTAATACCGCATATCGATTCTTTTGTTAAAGATGGTTACACAAAAGAAGAAATGAAGATGACTAATGAGACAAAAAAAATTCTTGATAGTGAAATTGATGTCACTGCTACATGTGTTAGAGTTCCAGTAAGAACTGGTCATTCCGAGTCAATTAACATTGAATTCGATAATCTATATGATTTTGAAAATATAAATAGAATTTTAAGTAATGCACCAGGATGTAAAGTTATTGATGAGAGAAAGGACGGCGGATACATAACTCCGCTTGAAGCTGAAGGAGATTATACAACTTATATTTCTCGAATCAGAAAAGACAATTCGAATGTTAAAGCTATAAATATTTGGGTTGTATCTGATAATTTATTAAAAGGTGCTGCATTAAACACTGTTCAGATCGCTGAGCACTTAGTGAAAAAATTATAACTTTAGTTTATAAATCTCTTATGGAACAAAAAAAAAACCCTTTGAGCCCACATCTTCAAATATACAAATGGCAAATATCTTCTCTACTTTCTATTACTCATAGAATAGTCGGTGTGCTTAACATACTAGCTATTACTTTAATATGTTTTTGGACCATGTCTTTATTATTAGGAGCCGAAAGCTATAAAGTTATAAATATTTTTTTTAAAAGTTTTTTTGGAAAATTTTTAATTGTTGGACTTTGTTGGACTTTTAGCTTTCATATTTTAAATGAACTAAGGCATTTATTTTGGGATCTCGGATATGGCTTTGATCTGAAGGTTGCTAAAATAACTGGAGTATTAGCTTTGATCGGCTCATTTGTTCTTACTATTTTGTTTTATTTGACAGGAAAAAATATTTTTTAACATGCACATTTCTACAAAAAAATGGTTATTTACAAAAATAAGTTCTTTTATTTTAATTCCCTTTATGATTTGGTTTATCATTAGCTTTGTTTCGATTTATGATAATGACTATCAACAAGTTACTTTTTTCTTTACAAAACAACCAGCAAAAAATTTATTTTCTATATTTATTGTAATAGCTTTCTTTTTTTCAGCTTTAACAGTAAGTGAGATATTTGAGGATTACATAAAAAATCAAAAAATCAAAAATGTCGCAAATAAACTTATGAATATATTTGCTATAATTATGCCTATTTTAACTATTATAGGAATATATAATTTATCATAATGAGTGCATATAAAATTATAGACCATGAATATGATGTTGTAGTCTTAGGCGCGGGTGGGTCTGGACTTAGGGCAGCGGTTGGCTTATCCGAAGCTGGACTAAAAACAGCATGCATTTCAAAAGTTTTTCCAACACGAAGCCATACTTCCGCTGCTCAAGGAGGGATCTCAGCAGCTCTAGGAAATATGGGTGAGGACGATTGGAGATGGCATATGTACGATACCGTCAAAGGATCAGACTGGTTAGGAGATCAAGATGCAATCGAGTATTTATGTAAAGAGGCACCTAGAGCAGTTGTAGAGCTAGAAAGATATGGCGTTCCTTTCAGCAGAACAGATGACGGAAAAATTTATCAAAGACCTTTTGGAGGTATGACGAAAAATTATGGAAATGGAACTGCACAAAGAACTTGCGCTGCTGCAGATAGAACAGGTCATGCAATTTTACATACTTTATATGGGCAAGCTCTAAAACATAACACAGAATTTTTTATTGAATATTTCGCACTTGATTTAATTATGAAAAATGGTGAGTGCAAAGGAGTTATTGCTTGGAACTTAAATGATGGGACAATTCATAGATTCAGGTCACACATAACTATAATAGCCACTGGTGGTTACGGAAAAGTTTATTATTCAGCAACTTCAGCTCACACATGTACAGGAGATGGTAATGCGATGGTTTTGAGAGCAGGATTACCACTGCAAGATATGGAATTTGTTCAGTTTCATCCTACAGGTATTTATGGAGTTGGGTGTCTAATTACTGAGGGAGCTAGAGGCGAAGGAGGATTTTTAGTTAATGGCAAAGGTGAAAGATTTATGGAACGATACGCTCCCAATGCAAAAGATCTAGCGTCGAGAGATGTAGTAAGCAGATCAATGGAGATGGAAATAAATGAAGGTAGAGGTGTGGGCAAAGAAAAAGATCACATAAATCTTCATTTAGACCATTTGGATAAAGAGGTGCTTGAGGAAAGACTTCCAGGAATTACAGAGGCTGCAAAAACTTTCGCTAACGTTGACGTTAATAAAGAGCCTATACCTGTGGTGCCCACAGTTCATTATAATATGGGTGGAATTCCAACGAACTACAAAGCTGAAGTTTTAACTTTAAATGGATCTGAAAAAACTGTGCCAGGTTTAATGGCAATAGGAGAGGCTGCATGCGTTTCTGTTCATGGAGCAAATAGATTAGGGTCGAATTCACTAATTGACTTAGTAGTTTTTGGACGAGCGGCTGCTAAAAGAGCAGCCGAACTAGTTAAGCCAGGTTTAGCACATGAGAAAGTTTCTAATTCAGAAACTGATAGGTGTTTAGATAGATTTGATAAGATTAGAAATTCATCTGGTTCAACAAAGACCTCTGAATTAAGACTAAAAATGCAAAAAACTATGCAGTCAAAGTGTGCAGTTTTCAGAACAGAAAAAACGTTAAAAGAGGGAGTAGACCAAATTAGAAAACCTTACGAGGGTATGAATGATGTTTCCGTAAAAGATAAATCTTTACTTTTTAACACAGAGTTAGTCGAAACTTTAGAATTCGATAATCTTATCAGACAAGCTTTAACAACTATGGACTCTGCTTATCATAGAAAAGAAAGCAGAGGGGCTCATGCAAGAGAAGATTATGGCAAAAGAGATGATAAAAATTTTATGAAACATACGTTAGCATGGCAAAGTGATAAAAAAGTTGAGATTAAATATAGAGATGTTCATTCAAGAACCCTCACAAATGACGTTCAATATTTTCCGCCAAAGGAGAGAGTTTATTAAAGATGGTAAAGTTTAACTTACCACAAAACTCTAAAATAGAAGTTGGTAAGTACTATAAAGATAAAACAAATTCTCAAAATTTAAAAAAAGTAAATGTTTATAGATGGGATCCCTCTACAGGACAAAATCCTAGAATTGATACTTTTGAAGTTGATATGAATAAATGCGGTCCTAAAGTTCTAGATATATTATTTAAAATTAAAAATGAAATTGATCCATCCATTACATTCAGAAGATCATGTGCTCATGGCGTTTGCGGATCTTGTGCTATGAATATTGATGGAGTAAATACTTTAGCATGTATTAAGTCGCACTCTGATATTAACGGAGATTTAAATATTTATCCGCTTCCACATTTGAAAGTAGTTAAAGATTTAATTGGAGACTTGACCACACTTTATAAACAGTATGAGTCAATAAAACCATGGCTTGAGACAGAACAAACTGGAAAAGAGAAAGAGGAATTACGACAGTCTCAAAAAGATAGAGAAAAGCTAGATGGATATTATGAGTGCATACTTTGTGCTTGCTGCTCAACATCATGTCCAAGTTACTGGTGGAATGGAGACAAATATTTAGGTCCAGCAGTTTTGTTGCAAGCATATCGATGGATAAATGATAGTCGAGATGAAGACAAAAAAGAGAGATTAAAGAAAGTTGCAGATGAGTTAAAATTATATAGGTGTCATACGATAATGAATTGTACTAATTCTTGCCCAAAAGGTTTAAATCCTGCAAAAGCTATTGGATCTATTAAGAAAATGCTTGCAACAAGTTAAAAGCTTATTTATTCAATATCATCATGAAAACAATCGAACACTTTGTGGGTGGTAAATCGTTTAGCGGAGAGTCAAAAAGAAAAGGCAAAGTATTTAATCCAGCAACAGGGGAACAAAGTTCCGAAGTAAAGCTTGCCACTACGAATGATGTTAATCAAGCTGTTGTAGCTGCAAAAAATGCATTTGAAGGGTGGTCGAATACGCCCCCACTACAGAGAGCAAGAGTTATGTTTAAGTTTAAAGAATTAATTGAAAAAAATTTTGATGAACTTACAAAAATTATAGTAGCAGAACATGGTAAAGTTTACGAGGATGCTAAAGGTTCGCTAACGAGAGGCTTAGAGGTAGTAGAATATGCTTGTGGCATTCCTCAAATGCTCAAAGGAGAGTTTACAGAAAATGTAGGAACGAATGTTGACAGCTGGTCTGTGCGACAACCATTAGGAGTTTGTGCAGGAGTCACACCTTTTAACTTTCCTGCTATGGTTCCAATGTGGATGTTTCCTATGGCAATAGCTTGCGGGAATACTTTTGTCTTGAAACCATCAGAAAAAGATCCTTCATGTTCAATGCGCTTAGCAGAATTATTGAAAGAAGCTGGTCTACCAGACGGTGTTTTTAATATTATCAATGGAGATAAAGAAGCAGTTGATGCTTTAATAAATAATAAAGATGTAGTTGCCATGAGTTTTGTCGGCTCTACACCAATAGCAAAATATATATATGAAAACTGTGCAAAAAACGAAAAAAGAGTTCAAGCTTTAGGTGGAGCTAAGAATCATTGCGTGGTTATGCCTGATTGTGATTTAGATCAAGCAGTCAATGGTTTAATGGGAGCTGCTTATGGTTCAGCAGGTGAGAGATGTATGGCTCAGTCAGTTGCAGTTGCAGTAGGTGGTATCGGGGATAAACTTGTAGACTCTTTAGCAAAAAAGGTCGAAGCATTAAAAGTTGGACCAGGAATGGATAAACAATCTGAAATGGGACCATTAGTAACAAAAGAGCACTTAGCTAAAGTAAAAAGCTATGTGGATATTGGAGAGAAAGAGGGAGCAAAGCTAGTCGTAGATGGTAGAAATTTTAAATTGCAAGGTTATGAAAATGGTTATTTTATAGGCGGATGTTTATTTGATCACGTTAAAAAAGATATGAAAATTTATAAAGAAGAAATTTTTGGACCAGTTTTGTCGGTGGTAAGAGCTAAAGATTTTAATGAAGCGTTAAAATTAGTTAATGATCATGAATTCGGAAATGGTGTAAGCATATTTACTAGAGATGGAGACTCAGGAAGAACTTTTTCTAATAAAGCGAAGATTGGTATGGTAGGTATAAATATCCCAATCCCAGTTCCTATGGCTTTTCATAGCTTTGGAGGCTGGAAGAGATCTTTATTTGGTGATCAACACATGCATGGCCCTGAAGGTGTAAGATTCTATACGAAGTTAAAAACTATTACATCTAGATGGCCATCTGGTTTAAGATCTGACCCAGAATTTACTATGCCTACAATGAAATAAAGAAGGATATTTATGAAAAAGAAAATAACTTTAATAGGGGCAGGACAGATTGGAGGGACTCTAGCACATTTAATTGCTTTAAAAGAACTTGCAGATGTTATTTTATTTGATGTAGCTTCAGGGATTGCAAAAGGAAAAGCATTAGATATAGCTCAATCATCACCAGTCAATGGTTTTAATATTAAAGTATCCGGAACAGATGACTATGAGGAAACAAAAAACTCAGATGTGATTATTATAACTGCAGGGGTTCCTAGAAAGCCAGGTATGACAAGGGACGATTTGCTTGGTATAAATTTAAAAATAATTAAACAAGTAGCAGAAGGAATAAAAAGAACTTCACCTAATGCCTTTGTAATATGTATTACAAACCCTTTAGATGTTATAGTAATGGCACTTCAAAAATATTCGGGTTTACCAAAGAATAAAGTAGTAGGGATGGCAGGAATATTAGACTCATCTAGGTTTATATATTTTTTATCTGAAGAGCTCAAAGTTCCAGTGGGCAAGATAAAATCCTTCGTTTTAGGTGGTCACGGGGATACGATGGTAGCGATGTTAGGTTCCACAGAAATTGAGGGAAAAAAAATAAATGAACTAGTAAAAGAAGGAAAGATATCTAAAGAAAGATTGAACCAAATAGTTGAAAGAACAAAAAAAGGTGGTGCTGAAATTGTAAAATATCTTGAAAAAGGATCGGCATTTTATGCACCTGCTGCATCTGGTGTCGAAATGGCGGAGTGTTATCTTAAAGATCTAAAGAAACAATTGCCTTGTGCTGTTCACTTAAATGGAGAGTATGGAACAAAAAATATATACGCCGGCGTTCCAGTGATTATTGGATCTAAGGGAGTTGAAAAAGTAATTGAATTAGATTTATCAGCAGAGGAAAGAAAAAATTTTGATAATTCTATTAAAGCTGTGAAAGAATTATTTGATGCTGCAAAAAAAATTGATCCCGACTTACAGTAATAAAATATTAATATTTTTTTTAGCAATTATAGCTTTTTTTATTAATTACTATTATGGATTTATTGGCATCATGCCAATGGATAACACTGTATTATTTAATGGGGGATATCGAGTATTAAAAGGATATACCCCTTTTACAGATTATTGGCTTGTTACTGGCCCATTATTAGATTATTTGAATGCATCCTTCTTCAAAATTCTTGGTATATCCTGGAGCACCTTTATAATTCACTCCTCAATAATCAATTCTATATTAGCGGTATCAAGTTTTTATTTTTTTTTAAAAATTGGTTTATCTTCAAAATTTTCATTCATTTATGCATTTCTTATATCAGTTCTTTTCTACCCTGTGGTCGGAACTCCATTTGTTGACCATCACTCTACCTTTTTTATGGTTTTATCTTTTTATTGTTTAATTATTTCAATAAAAACAAATAATACAAATTATTTTTTCTTAATACCAAGCCTCTTATGTTTATCTTTTTTATCGAAGCAAACACCAGCAGCATATGGAATAATTTTAATTTCAGTCTTAATACTAATCATTTCCTTTTTCGATAAAAATAAAGGCGTTGAAGTATTTAAAAAATCATTAATTGGATCATTGTTAGCAATTTTATTTATTTTTATTTTCTTTTTTTTGACAAAAATAAATATAAATGATTTTTTCCAACAGTATATAAGCTTTGGAGCATCAATTGGCAAAACAAGACTAAATGAATATAATTTTAATTTATTAAATGAAATAATAAAATATAAATTTATCTCCTTTTTTTTATTTATTTTATTTATTATTTTAATAAGATTAAAAGTTAAAAACTTACTTAAATACAAAGATCTACTTATTATTTTAGTCTCCGTAAGCTTATCAATTATTCTAATTTTTCACCAATTAATTTCTTTAAACCAAAATTTTATTTTTTTTTTAATACCTTTTCTTTGTGGAATTACACATGTCTATTTTGAAAAAGTTTTAAATTTTAAATATTTGTTAGTGGCAATAATTTCTATTTGTTTTATTTCTGTAGGAAAGTATCACCTTAGATTTAATGAAGAAAGAAAGTTTAATGAACTAGAGAATATAAATTTATCTAAAGCTATTGATGCAAAAATATTAGATAAAAAATTAGAAGGATTAAAATGGATTACTTACTTAAATCCTAGTGACCCTAAAAGAGAAATTGATAATTTAAAGGAGGCTATTAATATCTTTAAAGAGGATAAGACTGACAAAATGCTTATTACTGAATATCAAGTAATACCAGCAATAATAGATATTTATGACAATTCTCCTAATCAGTGGCACCATCCTTCGGTTAGTTTTCCACTTAAAGGAAACTATTACTACAATGTGTATCAAAATTATTTTATTTCAAAAATAAAAAAAAGAAAATTAAAACTATCTATGAAACAAGAGAAGATGAAAAACTGATAACAGAATTAGTACTTGACGAGCAATGTTTAAAAAAAGAAAGAGTAGGAAATATGTTAATAAAGATAAACTTAAATTTTACTTGCGATGAACTAAAATGAAACTTTTAGAAAAAATCGCAATAATATTTTTTGATATTCTAGATAAATATATTCATCAAAGAAATATTATAAAATATTTGAAACAAAATTTAAAAAATTTAGAAATATTTATTGATATAGGATCTCACAGAGGATCATATACAGACTTAATTATAAATAATTTCTATGTTAAAAAAGTTATAATGGTCGAACCCCAAAAAAATATCTATGAACACATAAAAAAAAAATATTTAAAAGATAAAAGAGTAAAAACTTATAATTTAGCTGTATCCGATAAAAAAAAAAGACAAGCCCTTTATATTAATAAACATGATTTAACCTCATCATTGACTGAAATTGATAAAAAAAATAATTACCTTAAACTTAAAGCTAAATTATTTGGAGGGTCAATAAATGATTTAATACATAATAAATATATGGTAAATAGTTGCAAATTATCAGAAATCATAAAAAAAAATAATGTTAAAAAAATAGACCTATTAAAAATTGATACAGAGGGTCATGAATTGCAAGTTTTAAAAGGGGCAGGCAGTTTTTTAAAAAACAAAGTAAATTTCATGTTAATTGAAATACACAATAGTAATATTTTTTTAAATTATGATGCTAAAAAGATACATAATTATTTAAAAAAAAATAAATTCATATTAAAAAAAAGGTACAAGTTTCCATTTACAACATGGGAAGATAGAATTTATCAAAATAAAAATTTTAGTAAATGAACATACACGAACATCAAGCAAAAGATATTCTCAGAGAATTTGGTGCCCCAGTTTCCAATGGAGTAGTTATTTCGTCGATAGATAACATTAAAGAGAAAATCGCAAAACTTAAATCAAAAGAATTTGTTCTAAAAGCTCAAATACACGCAGGTGGAAGAGGTAAAGCCGGAGGAGTAAAACTAATAAAGGACATTGCAGACTTAGAAAATGAAGCAAAAAAAATGATGGGCAAGATATTAGTTACCCACCAAACAGGTCCAAAAGGCAAGGAAGTAAAAAGGCTCTATATTGAAGAGGCCTCAGATATTTTAAAAGAATTTTATTTATCCTGTTTAATTGATAGAGAGACCTCAAAAATTGCATTTATAAGCAGTACAGAGGGTGGAATGGATATTGAAAAAGTTGCCTCTGAAACGCCAGAGAAAATTATAACAAACAAGATAGATTTGAAAAAAAACGGCCCAAGTGAAGATGAAATTGAAAAAATAATTTCTATTTTTCAACTTAACAAAAAACAAAAAATAGTTGCTTCAAAACTTATAAAATCACTTTATGCAATTACTCTTAAAAAAGACGCAAGCTTAATAGAGATTAATCCATTGATCATCACAAAAACAGAGGAATTAATTTGTTTGGATGCAAAAATGAACTTCGATGATAACGCAATTTTTAGACAACCAGAAATATTTAAACTCAGAGACCTAAACGAAGAAGATCCTGCAGAAATAGAGGCAAGTAAATTTGATCTTGCCTATATTAAACTAAACGGTTCAATAGGGTGCATGGTTAACGGAGCAGGATTAGCTATGGCGACGATGGACATAATAAAGCTTTATGGTCAAGAACCAGCTAATTTCTTAGATGTAGGAGGAGGAGCATCAAAAGAGAAAGTATCAGCAGCTTTTAAACTAATATTGTCTGATAAAAATGTAAAAGGAATTCTAATAAATATTTTTGGGGGAATAATGCGTTGTGATGTTCTAGCCCAAGGTGTCGTAGATGCAGCAAAAGAAATTAATTTGTCAGTTCCTTTAGTTGTAAGATTAGCTGGTACAAATTTTCAAGAAGGAAAACAAATATTAGAAAAATCAAATTTAAAGATATTATCAGCTTCAGATTTAAATGATGCAGCTAAAAAAATTGTTGAGGCAATTAAATAATGGCGGTTTTAGTTAACAAGAATACAAAAGTTATTTGCCAAGGATTTACTGGAACTCACGGAACATTTCATTCTGAGCAAGCTTTGGCTTATGGAACGCTATTAGTTGGAGGTGTTACTCCCAAAAAGGGAGGTCAAAAACATTTAGATCTTCCTGTTTTTAATACTGTACAAGAGGCTAAAGATAAGACATCAGCAGATGCATCCATGATTTATGTACCTCCAAAATTTGCTGGAGACGCTATTATTGAAGCTATCGAAGCCAAGATTAAATTAATTGTTTGTATAACAGAAGGAATACCTACTATCGATATGTTGAGAGTGAAACAGGTTTTAAAAAGAAGTGATTCAAGGTTAATCGGTCCTAACTGTCCTGGTATCATCACACCAGATGAATGCAAGATAGGCATCATGCCAGGGAACATTCATAAAAAAGGATCTGTAGGAATAGTTTCAAGATCTGGCACATTAACTTACGAAGCGGTTGCACAGACTACAGTGAGTAATATGGGACAGTCCACGTGTATTGGAATAGGCGGAGACCCTGTAAATGGTACGAATTTTATAGATTGTCTAGAATTATTTTTAAAAGATGATGAGACCAAATCAATTATTATGATAGGTGAAATAGGTGGAACAGCAGAGGAGGAGGCTGCAGAATTTTTAAAGAGAGAAAAAATAAAAAAACCAATGGTTGGCTTTATAGCTGGATTGACAGCTCCTCCTGGAAGAAGAATGGGTCATGCTGGAGCAATAATTTCTGGGGGTAAAGGAGGTGCAGAAGACAAAATAGAAGTGATGAAATCTGCTGGCATTACCATTTCAAAATCACCTGCAGATATAGGAAAGACATTATATCAAAAACTTAATGGTTGATTTTTGCTAATTTATGTTAGAATAAATTTCTAATGTCTTCTTCTAAAAATAATACAATTTACAAAAAAACATCCTTTTTAGCAGGAAATAATTCGGAATTTATCAATGAGTTTTATGCTGATTATATTTCAGATCCAAATTCGTTGCCTGAAAGTTGGAGAAAGTTTTTTGATGGATTGAGTGATGACGAGTTAGTAGTTTATAATAATCTTACAGGACCTAGTTGGTCGCCTAGAAAAAAAATAAAAAAACTATCCATTAAAACTAAAGATAATAAAAAACTTGATAACTTATCAAATAATTTAAATTTAGACTCAATAAAACAAGCATCACAAGACTCTGTTCGAGCCATAATGTTAATTAGAGCATACAGAATAAGAGGACATTTAATTGCAACTCTTGACCCGTTATCAATTCAAAAAAAACAAGAACATTCAGAATTAAAACCAGAAAGTTATGGATTTAAAAAAGATGACTATGATAGAAAGATTTTCTTGGACGGAGTTTTAGGCCTTCAATATGGAGATCTCAATCAAATCTTATCAATACTTAAAAAAACTTACTGTTCAAATATTGGATATGAATTCATGCATATGGGGGATCCAGAGGAAAAAGCATGGATCAGAGATAGAATCGAGGGGCCAGAAAAAAAAATTACTTTCACGGATAACGGAAAAAAAGCAATTTTAAATAAAATTATTCAAGCAGAAGGATTCGAAAAGTACCTACATGTAAAATTTGTGGGTACAAAAAGATTTGGATTAGATGGTGGAGAGTCATTAATTCCAGCTTTAGAACAAATTATTAAACGAGGCGGTAATTTAGGAGCAAAGGAAATTAAAATAGGTATGCCGCATAGAGGGAGGTTAAATGTTTTAGCGAATGTAATGGGAAAACCTTTTAAAGCTATTTTTAGTGAATTTTTTGGTAAGTCAGTGAGCGCAAGTAAAGATTTTGAGGGAGATGTAAAGTATCACTTAGGAGCTTCATCAAATAGAGAGTTTGATGGAAACCTGGTTCACATAAGTCTTACAGATAATCCATCTCACTTAGAAGCAGTTAATCCAGTTGTATTAGGTCAAGTTAGAGCTAAACAATTTTTTCATAAAGATAAAGAAAGAAAAAAAGTAATTCCAGTTTTAATGCACGGAGATGCTGCATTTGCTGGACAAGGTATTGTAGCAGAATGTTTTGCTATGTCAGGATTACCCGGGCATAATATTGGTGGAACCATTCACATAATAGTAAACAATCAAATAGGTTTTACAACTGCCCCGAGATTTGCAAGATCCTCTCCATATCCCTCTGATGTAGCTAAAACAGCCCAAGCTCCAATATTTCATGTTAATGGCGATGACCCAGAGGCTGTTGTTCATTGTGCAAAAATTGCCACAGAGTACAGACAAAAATTTAATCGAGATGTTGTAATTGACATGGTTTGTTACCGAAGATTTGGCCACAATGAGGGAGACGAACCTTCATTTACACAACCAATTATGTATAAAAAAATTAAATCTCATCCAACAACGCTTTCGATTTATGGAAAGAAATTAAGTCAAGAAGGTTTAACATCTGAAGATGAGCTAAAAAAGGAAAAGACAAATTTTAAAAACTTTTTAGAAAAAGAGTTTGAAACTTCTAAAAATTATAAATCGGAACTTAAATGGTTTGATGGAGCCTGGTCAAGATTTAAACCTGGGCTAGGAAAAGATAAAAGAGGGGTAAGTGGCGTCGATAAGAAAAAGTTACTTGAAGTTGGCAGAAAGATTTCAAGTATACCAGAAGATTTTGGTGTCCATAAAACGCTAAAAAAAATATTTGATCTAATAATGAAAATAATCGAAGACGGGAAGGCAATCGACTGGTCAACAGCAGAAGGTTTAGCTTTTGGAACTTTACTTACAGAGGGATTTTCAGTTAGATTATCTGGACAAGATTCAGGAAGAGGGACTTTTAGTCAAAGACATGCTGTTTTAAGAAATCAAGACAATCATGAAAGGTATGTTCCTTTAAACAACATTGCCCAAAAGCAAAAAAATTTTGAGATTATTGACAGTTTACTCTCAGAATTAGCAGTTCTGGGTTTTGAATTTGGTTATTCACTATCTGAACCTGAAACATTGGTTTTGTGGGAAGCTCAATTCGGAGATTTTGCAAATGGTGCCCAAATCATAATCGATCAATTTATTTCATCAGGAGAATCAAAGTGGGGAAGAGCTAGTGGTTTAGTTATGTTATTACCCCATGGTTATGAAGGGCAAGGTCCAGAACATTCATCCGCTAGATTAGAAAGATTTTTACAATTATGCGCTGGAGAAAATATCCAGGTTGTTAATTGTACGACACCATCTAATTACTTTCACGTATTAAGACGTCAAATGCACAGAGAGTTTAGAAAACCTTTGATAATTATGACACCTAAATCACTGTTGAGACATAAGAAATGTGTTTCGAATATTCAGGAGTTTTCCAAAAAAAGCACTTTCCATAGAGTTTTGGAAGATGATGCTTATTTAAAAATAAATAATCTATTAGAGCTAAAAAAAAGAGATGATAAAATTAAAAAAGTAGTCATGTGCTCAGGAAAAATTTACTATGATTTAATCGAGGCTAGAGAAAAATATAAAAATAATGCGGTAACTTTTGTAAGAATAGAGCAACTTTACCCATTTCCTGCAAAAACTCTAGCAAATATTTTAAAAAGATATACTAAAGCTAAATTTATATGGTGCCAGGAGGAACCGAAAAATATGGGTGCTTGGAACACTGTTAGGAACTATATAGATCGAACTTTAGAAATGGTAAATTTTGGTGATAAATCAGTTAAATATATTGGTAGAAAAGCATCCTCAACAACTGCGACTGGAAATTTTAACAAACACCTTGCACAACAAAAAGAAATATTAGAAAAGATACTAAAAGATTAAATGGCAGAAAAAATTACAGTACCAACTTTAGGTGAGTCGGTTACAGAAGCTACAGTATCAAAATGGCTGAAGTCGCAAGGAGAAAAAGTTTCAGTTGATGAACCTTTAGTAGAACTAGAAACAGACAAGGTAAATGTGGAAGTGCCTTCTCCAACCAATGGAGTTTTAGGAAGCATCGTTGTTAAAGAGGGAGAAACAGTAAATGTAGGTTCTTTATTGGGTACAATTGATAAATCAACTATTAATAAAGAAAAAAATGTCAACGAAACTAAATACAATCCACCAAAAAAACAAACAGAAGAATCAAAACCGAAAATTTTTGAGGAAGAAAAGACTTTAAAATCTAAAAAAATAAAACCAAGAAAAAAAGACGAGCCAATATTAAAATTAGAAGAGGAGGAGCCATTAATCTTAGAACAAGTTCATGAAGATAAAATTGTAAAAAAAGCAGAAAAACAAATCTCACCTGCTGCAAGAAAGATGGCTACCGAGGCTAAAGTTGATTTGAGTAGTATTCAAGGCTCGGGTAAAAATGGAGTGATTATAAAAGAGGATATAATGAATCTTATGGGTTCGAAGCCTGCCCCTTCAGAAAGAAAAATCAAATATGGTCCCGAGGAAAGAGTCAAAATGACTAGGCTGAGATTAACTATCGCTAAAAGATTAAAAGAAGCTCAAGAAAATGCCGCAATGCTTACAACCTTTAATGAAGTTGATATGAGCGAAGTAATGAAAATGCGAAGCGAATATAAAGAGGAATTCCAAAATAAATATGGAGTTAAACTTGGTTTTATGTCCTTTTTTGTTAAAGCTTGTGTGATAGGACTAAAAAATTATCCTTCTATAAATGCTGAAATTCAAGGCGAAGAAATTGTTTATAAAAATTATTACAATATGAGCATTGCTGTAGGAACCGATAGAGGATTAGTCGTTCCAGTTCTAAAAGAAACAGATGAAATGTCATTTGCTGATATTGAGAAAAACATTGGAGAGCTGGGCCAGAAGGCCAGAGATGGAAAAATAACCATTGAGGACTTACAAGGTGGAACTTTTACGATAACAAATGGCGGTATTTATGGTTCAATGCTTTCAACACCAATTTTAAATCCACCACAGTCTGCAGTTTTAGGAATGCACAACATTATTCAAAGGCCAGTCGTGTTTGAAGGAAAAATTGAGTCAAGACCTATAATGTATTTAGCTTTATCTTATGACCATAGAATAATAGACGGTAAAGAAGCAGTATCATTTTTAAAAATAGTAAAAGAGTCATTAGAACAACCTAAGAGACTATTTTTAAACATATAATTATGGAAAATAATTTTGATATAGTTGTAATAGGCGGTGGACCAGGAGGATATGTTTGTGCAATTCGAGCTGCTCAACTTGGCCTAAAAACGGCCTGTGTAGAGTCTAGGGGGACTCTAGGTGGAACATGTCTTAATGTAGGATGTATACCATCAAAAAGTTTATTAAATTTGTCTGAGAATTTTCATAAAGCTAAAAAAGATTTTAATAAACAAGGCATAGAAATTGATGGTATTAAATTGAATATTGAAAAAATGATGTTAAATAAAAATAAATCAATTCAAGTTTTAACCAAAGGAGTTGAATTTTTATTTAAGAAAAATAAAGTAACATACTTCAAAGGCAAAGGGGTTCTTTTTTCAAAAAA